>MDTG01007092.1_pt1 | contig 10093 bp, 9 predicted proteins | sample 811421 | NCBI WGS metagenome assembly MDTG01 (sample SAMN05326645, study PRJNA326480) | marine metagenome | isolation source: seawater | place: Pacific Ocean: South East | collected 2011 | reverse complement strand
TATCTTGGAGATGTAAGAGAGAATTCAAGTGTATATCAAGCTGTTAAAGGTGTAGATTTTATTTTTCATGCAGCTGCTTTAAAACAAGTTCCATCATGTGAATTTTTTCCGATGGAAGCTGTGAATACAAATATCTTAGGTGCAGAAAATATAACCAATGCTGCTGATATTCTAAACGTAAAAAAATGTATAATGTTAAGTACAGATAAAGCTGTTTATCCAATAAATGCAATGGGACTTTCAAAGTCAATGATGGAAAAAATAATGATTGCAAAATCAAGAAATAGCAAAACTATTTTTTGTGCAACTCGATATGGTAATGTTATGGGGACTAGAGGGTCAGTTATACCTTTGTTTGTTGATCAGATTAATAGTGAAAAACCAATAACAATTACTAATAAAAATATGACAAGATTTTTAATGTCAGTAGAACAATCTGTAGATTTAGTCCTTTATGCTTTAAAAAATGCAAATAAAGGAGATATTTTAGTTCAAAAATCTCCAGCAAGCACAATTATTAATTTGGCTAGAGGGTTAGAGATTTTATTGAATAAAAAAATAAAAATAAAAAATCTTGGAATTAGGCATGGTGAAAAAATTCATGAAACTTTAGTTTCTAGCCAAGAAATGTCAAAAATTATTGAAAAAAAAAATTTTTTTATTATTCCAAAGGATGAAAGAGATCTTAATTATGATAAATATTTTGATAGTGGTGATGGAAGGTTAAAAGAACCTATAGAGTATAATTCATCAAATACATATCAGCTTTCCCCAAAAGAAATATCAAGGTTGCTTAAAAAAAATAAAGTTTTAAAAAGTTTCATTGATTAATTCAAATTTTAACAAAACAGGAAAAATTTCTTTTGAATTTTTGTTAATATTTTTGTTATTAACTTTTCCAAAGATAGACTTGATAGATTTTCCAAAAGTTTGGCAAGGTATAAGAATTGATGATTTGATAATATTATATTTAGCTTTTTTTTTAGTTTTTTCAAAAACTTTAATAATAAATAGAAATGATGTTGGTTATTATTTTATAATTTATTTTTTTGTCCTCTTAATTTCCATGATACATGGCTCCATCTATTTTAAACAAACCTGGTTAGTTTTACCTCGTTACATTGAATATTTAGTTTTAATAATTTACTTTAATAGACATAACCCGAGTATTGATAGTATATTTTTAATAATACGTTCATATTTAACCATAAATTTTATAGTTGTTTTATTACAACTACTAGGTCTTGTTGGTGAATTTAATTCAGTTGGTTATCAGTCCGTAGAAAATTTAACAGATGATAGGCCTAACGGCTTGACAGGAGGGCCATGGGAAATAGCAAATATATCTGCAATATTATTTTATTGTCTTTTATTAGATAAAAAACAGTCAATTTATAAAAAATATTCTTTTTCTTTGATAATATTTTTTTTGATAATAATAACTTCTTCTAGAACAACCTTGGTTTCATTAAGTGCTTCAATGCTTGTTTATTATTATTTAAAGAATATGAAAGTAGAAAAATTTTTAATTTTTTGTATTTTTTTTGTGATATTTTTATCTTTAATTTTATATATTTTTTTTATTTTCAATCTAACAGAAAGAATTGACAAAACTTATTTTGAAGTGCCTAATCTTTTTTTTAATTGGGTTATAACCGGGATTACTCCATACGTAGGAGCTTTAGATAATAGATTGTGGTCTTTCGTTTTTAGATTAGATCATTGGGGTATTTTTTATAATCAATTTTTAACCAATATGTATACAATATGTTTTGGAACAGGTTCTACATTTATATATTATGAATCTACACTATTTAGAATTTTATTTGGAACGGGATTGTTTGGTTTTATATTTGTTGTTTATGGAATAAGAAAAATACCTATTCATATTTTAACTTTGTTATTTATTAGTGGATTAACATTAGATTTGATATTAAGTTTTAAAATATTTACATCAATACTATTATATTTTTATTTAAATAAAAAATTAGAAATTAGATGATTATTGGAATAGATGCCTCAAATATTAAAAGTGATGGTGGCATTGTTCACTTATTTGAATTACTAAATAATTTAAAGTTTAAAAAAACAAAATTTAAAAAAATTATCATTTGGGGTAATAAAAATGCTCTAATTAATATTAAACATAATCCAAAAATTTATAAAATTTACTTAAATCATAAGTTTAATAATCTGTTAATTAGATCATTTTGGCAATTTTTTTTACTTCCTTATGAGCTTAAAAAAATGAAATGTGATGTTTTTTTTGTTCTAGGGGGAATTTTTTTTTTAAAAAAAATTAAAACAGTTTCAATCTTTCAAAATATTCTTCCGTTTATTGATGATGATATAAAAGTATATCCTTTAATTCAAAAAATTAAGTTTAGTATTCAAAAAATAATTTATTTAAATACATTCAAAAAATCAGATGGTATAATTTTTCTTTCCGATTTTTCAAAAAAAATTTTGGATAAAGAATTAGATCTTAATAAAAAAGAAACTACAATTATACCACATGGTGTATCAGATATTTTTATTTGTAAAAAAAAACATAATTTTAAAAACAAAGTTAAATTATTATATGTTTCAAAAATTGATATATATAAAAAACAAATAAAGATAATAAATATAATAAAGAAGTTAAAAAATAAAATTGATGTTTCTCTATCACTAGTTGGTTTTTATGATAAAAAAAATAAAGCTGTATTAAATAAAAAAATTGAAAGTTTAAACTTAAAAAAAAATGTTAAATTGTTGGGAAGAGTAGATTATAAGAAGCTTCCAAATATTTACAGAAGTCATGATATTAAAATATATGCATCAAAATCCGAAACTTTTGGAATGACAATGCTCGAAGCAATGAAGAGTGGATTGCCAGTTGTGGCTATTAAAAATCAAATATCTAAAGAGATATTGTCTGATGCTGGTTTTTTCTGTAATTATTCAGATAAAAGTTTAATTAACAATATACTCAAAGTTAAAAAAAATAAAAAAGAAACTTTAAAAAAAGTAGATTTAGGAAGAAAAATTTCACAAAATTATAAGTGGACAAAAACATCAGATAAAACTTTTAGTTTTCTTGAAAAATTTATTTAATCAAATGAAAACTAATTTACTTAAAATTTTAATAGTTACCATATGCTTATTTTTTATTTACAATTATATTGTTGATAATAATAAAATTACACAAATAATTTTAAATACAAATTATAAAACAATTTTATATATCACATTATTTTCATCAATAGTTTTAACTCTTTATTCACAAATTATATATTTAACTTTAGTTATGGTTTGTAAAATTAAGATTTCTTATAAAAAATGGTTTTTAATTTATTTTAATAGCCAATTTTTAAATTCAATACCGTTGTTTGGAATTTTTTATAGAGCGGCACAATTAAAAAAATTCAATTTAAATTATGATAAATTTTTTGGAATTTACTTAATGATCAATTGGCTATTTCTTTTTTTATCTTTAATATTTTTTTCTTTAGAAATTTTTTTATTATTTGGCAATATTGAAATCATAAATATTAATTTATCATTAATTTTGTTTTTTATTGGAGTCTTTTTTTTATTTATCCCTATAGTATCATTGCGAATAATAAAATATTTCATTCATAAGTATTTTTTAAATTCAAATTTATTAATAATAAAAATAGAAAAATTGATAGATTTATTTTTAAATTCATTAAAAAATAAATTATTCTTAAAATATTTTTTAATTTTATTTGCAGTAATTCATATTATAGAATTTTTGATATTAAATTTTTTAATTAATACTTTAGTTAACAATGTTACTTTAGATAATGTTTTTATTATTTTCATGGGAAATGTGTTAATTGACACATTTAACATTTTGCCTCAAAACTTAGTTGTATCTGAAATTGGAATGGGTTTATTAACTACAAAACTAAATTACAATTTTGAATTAGGTGTATTGATTAAAATATATTATAGGTTTGTTGTTTTTTTTGCTTCAGTATTCATAGCTTTATTATATAATATTTATATTCTGTATAATAATAAATAGCTCATAATGTATAAAATATTCACTGTTTTAGGAACAAGACCAGAAATAATTAAACTTTCAAGAATAATAAGTTTATTTGATAAAAATTTTGATCATAAGGTTGTACATACGGGTCAAAATTTTGACTATGAGTTAAATGAAATTTTTTTTAAAGAACTGAATATAAGAAAACCAGATTTTTATTTAAATTGTGCCAAACCTACAGCTATCAAAACAATTGCAAAAGTTATAGAAAACTTTGAAAAGTTAATTTTGAAAAACAAACCAGATGCAGTTTTTATTCTTGGAGACACAAATAGTGCGTTTGCAGCATTATCAGCAAAAAAAAATAAAATACCAATAATTCACTTTGAAGCAGGTAATAGATGTTTTGATAATAATGTTCCTGAAGAAATCAATAGAAAAATATTAGACCATATTTCTGATTTAAATTTAACTTATACTGATATTTCAAAAAAAAATTTAATTAATGAGGGCCTACCTTCAGAAAAAATTATTTATGTAGGAAGTCCAATGAAAGAGGTAATAAACTATTATTCAGATAAAATTCAAAACTCAAAGATTTTAAGCAAACTTAAAATAAAAAAAAAAAACTTTTTTTTAGTTTCATTGCATAGAGAAGAAAATGTAGATGATTTAAGTAAATTAAAACATTATATAAATAGTATAATTGAAATATGTAAACATTTTAAAGTTAAGGCTTTAATTTCTACTCACTTTAGAACTTCAAAAAGATTAGAAAAAATTAATTTAAATGACAATAATCTAATATTTAAAAAGCCATTTGGTTTTATTGATTATATGTATTTGCAAAAAAATTCCTTAGCAAATTTATCTGATAGTGGTACTTTATCCGAAGAAACCAGCATCATAGGAAGAACATCAATTCATTTAAGACATTGCACAGAAAGACCTGAGGGTCTTGAGAATGGAGCAATCATTATTGGAAATCATAATAAAAAAAAGTTAATTTCGGCTGTTAATATTATTAAAAAGAATATTAAAATTAAAAATCATCATTCCTATGATAAGGATTTTGTGTCTAATGTTGTTCTTAATTCAGTATTAAGTTATTTAGATTATTACAAATAATGATTAGTAATAATATTTTTATAGCTAATTCATATTTAGTTTTAATATTACCATTAGCTCTAATTTCTGGTCCTTTTATACCTGATTTAATAGTAGTTTTATCTTCTATAATTTTATTTTTATATGCTGATAGAAAAAATTTCTATGAAATTTGTAAAGAAAAATTAATTCTTTTATTCATAATTTTTTGGATAATTGCAGTTTTGAGTTCTTTATTTTCTAATGATGTAATATTTTCTTTAAGAAGCTCATTTTTTTATATTCGTTTTATATTTTTGATTATTGTAATTTATTTTTTTTTAAAAAATTTTACATCATTGCAAAAAAAGTATTTTAAATTATTAATTTTTATCTTTTTTTTAATTTTTATAGACGCCTCATTTCAAAAATATTTTGGTTTTAATATTTTTGGTTTTCAGATGTATCACGAAGTAAGAATAAGCAGTTTTTTTAGAGATGAATTGATAATGGGTAGTTATTTAGTAAAATTCTATCCAATCTTAATTGCTCTTACTCATCTATTTTGTACTAAAAATTTTAAAAAAGTTTTTTATTTGTTAAGTTTTATAACACTAATATCAGTTTTTTTATCCGCAGAAAAGTCTGCAGCTGCAATTTTTCTGATGGAATATTTGCTTATTAGTTTTATTTTAATAAAAGATTACAAAAATAAAATTTATAGTCTAGTAATTCCTGTAGCTTTATTATTAGTTTTGTTAAAGTCTTTTCCAGGTCACAAGCAAAGAATATTTGATCAACTAGTAGCTAACTCAAATAATTTTAAAAAAATTTATTCAAATATGCATCAGGCACATTATGTTGCAGGATATAAAATTTTTATTGATAATAAAACAATAGGAATCGGTCCAAAAATGTTTAGGGTACATTGTAACTATCCAAAATATCTTGATAAAAATACGGCAATTGATTATGGTGCAAAAGTTTCTTATTATAGTTGTTCAACTCACCCCCATAATTTTTCAATACAAATTTTAGCAGAAACGGGTATCTTTGGGTTTATAACTTATTTGTCAATTTATTTTATATTCTTAAAAGACTTTATTATTTTAATTTTTAAAAAAGAAAAAAATAAATATTATGTTCCATTTTATTGTTGTGTTTTATTAAATTTATTAAACTTAAATCCTTTATTTCCAAGTGGAAACTTCTTTAATAACTGGTTAGCTATAATTTATTCAATACCAATTGGTTTTTATTTATATTTTAAACATAAGGAGTGTGAAAAAATATGATTAAATATTTAACTATTTATATTTTATCTAATCTTTTGATTTTATTCTTATTTGAAAAGTTATCAAAATTATTTGCAATATATGACTATCCAAATGAACGAAAGGCTCAAATAAAAAAGATATCTTTATTTGGAGGAATTTATATTTTTTTTTCAATTTATACTTACTTCTTATTTATAATTTTTTCAGAGAATATTTTAAAAGATGTATTATTCAGTATAAACACACAGCAAATTAATTTTTTAGCAATAAGTTTCTTTATATTTTTTATTGGTTTCATAGACGATAAAAATAATCTTTCGCCTAATAAAAAAATATTTTCTTTTTTAGCTTTGATATTAATTTGTGTATCGATAGATCCAAATTTGCAAATTTTATTGCTTAAAGTTTCTTTTTATGAAAAATATATTCTGTTACAAAATTTTTCACTAGTATTTACAGTATTTTCAATCTTTATTTTTATTAATGCTCTAAATATGTATGATGGTTCTAATGCCCAATTAGGTAACTATGTATTAATTTTTTTTATTTATTTATTTTATAAAACAAATTTCTATTTAATTTTAATCTTTTTAATACCTTTAATATTTTTTTTATATTTAAATATAATCAATAAAACATATATGGGTAACTCTGGTGTTTATTTTTTAGGTTTTATTCTATCTTTTTTGATTATTAAAATTCACAATAATCAATTAGATTACATTAATAGTGATGAAATAGTATTATTAATGTTTTTCCCAGTGATTGATCTGGCAAGATTATTTTTTCTCAGACTTTATAAAAATTTAAGCCCATTCAATGCAGATAGAAATCATATTCACCATTTATTATACTCTTCATTACGGAATAATTTTAAAGTACAAACAGTATTATTTATAATAAGTTCTTTCTCATTAATTATTTATGAGATAACTAAAATTGAATGCTATAATTTTTTAATTATTAATTTTTTGATTTATTGCTTTATTATTAGATACTGTTCATCTTTTAATAATAATATAAAATAAAAATACAGAAAAAAACAATAATAAGCTAGCTAAAATAATTGATTTATTGTTAACTTCCAATGTATGTTTTTTTTCTGTTATATCAAAATTTGATAAATAGAATATTTCTGTTGAGTCTGAGTTACTTAAAAATTTTACTCTATCGTTTCTTATTTTAAGGATAGATTTCAAGTCCGATATTCTGCTAGACATAGTAACTATATCTGAAATTAATTTTGGATCTTTTGAAATTTCCAACTTTTTTTCGATAGTATTTTTATCACGTTCAAATTGAGAAATCATTATTTCAAAACTAGAATTATCTAATTTTATATTTTCTGCTATTATTGGTATAATTTGTAGGTTAGCCTTTTTTATTAAATTATTAATTTCTTCACTTAATTTATCCACATCTTGTGGTTCCACATCAATAATTTTTAAAACTAATTTTTTTTTATTATTGAAATCTACTGACTCTATTTTAAATTGATTTATTTCTTGAGATATAGCTGCATGTGAAACAAGTTCAAAGTATCCCTCTATAAAAGAAAAATAATTTGAAATTTTATCTTGAATTCCAGAAACTTTAACTACTCCTTCAAGTGAATTTGTGTCTGTAGAAAATATATGTAATAGTTTAACATTATCTAAAGGATGAATAGCACTAATACCAACTTCAACATTATTCAATCTAATTTTGCTCTTAAAAAATTTTGTATTTATAACGCTGAGAATTATTCCAATGGTAAGTGCAATACCCATTAAAATAAAAAACAATTTTTTATTTTTTTTTAGCTCAATCCAAGTATCAAGTAAATTTACATTGTTATTGTCCATAATTTTTTATGTATATATATAAATTTGATTAAATCAAACTTAACAATAATAATATTTAGACTTATAATGTAGCCATAAATATTAATCTTCTTTTAATACCATATATCATGTATAGAATAATTTCTTAAATGAGGGTAAATAATCAAATATTCAAAACCTGCTCGAAATGTGTGATGGATACTTCTGATAAATTGATTACTTTTAATCACAAAGGAGAGTGCGATTACTGTCAAAATTTTGATCAAAATATAAAGCCCAGGTTAGAAAACTATGACTCCAAAAAGGATGAATTAAATAAAATTGTAAAGAAAATTAAAAATCAAAAAAATCAAAAATATGACTGTCTAATAGGTATAAGTGGTGGAGCTGATAGTTGTTATTTAGCTTATTATTTAAAAAAAGAGTTAAAATTAAATCCTTTAGTTGTGCATGTGGATACTGGATGGAATTCAATAGAGTCTGTTAATAATATTGAAAAAATTATTGATGGTTTGCAGTTAGATTTAGAAACAATAGTAATTCCTTGGTCAGAAATGAGAGATTTACAACTTTCATTTTTTAAGGCACAACATCCAAACTTAGATATACCCCAAGATCACGCTATATTTGCTTCATTATATAATTATGCTTTTAAGAACAACATCAAATATATATTAACTGGGGGAAATTTCTCTACTGAATGTATTAGAGAACCCTTGGATTGGGCATATCATGCTTCAGATTTGAGACATATCAAAGATATTCATAATAAGTTTGGTACTTTAAAATTAAAAAAATTTCCTTTGTGTGATATTTTTACTTATAAAATTTATTATAGATTTTTTAAAAATATAAAAGTTATACAACCGTTAAATTATACAAATTTTAATAAAGAAAAGAGCATGGATATTTTATCAAATTTATTTGGATGGATGAAATATTCACACAAACATTATGAATCTAGATTTACAAAATTTTATGAAGGCTACTGGCTATTAAAAAAATTTGGTTACGATAAACGTAAAGCTCATTTTTCTAGTTTAATCCTTACTCATCAAATGTCTAGAGAAGAAGCTTTATTAAGATTATCTAAATATCCATTCAGTGAAGATGAAATTAAAAATGAATTTAGCTTTATAAGTAAAAAATTAGATATAACAGAAAAAGATCTAAAAACTTTAATGAATGGAAAAAATAAATCGTACAAGGATTACAAGTCTGCTTATTTTATAATTCAATTTTTTGTAAAATTATTAAGGTTTCTAAAGATGGAACCAAGATTAATAAGATGATTGGTATTATTGATTATGGATTGGGAAATCTTAACTCCTTTTATAATATTTACAAAGAAAAAGGAATTAATTTAAAATTAATAAAAAATTATAAAGAAATTAATAAAAGTATAAATAAAATCATACTTCCAGGAGTGGGATCTTTTGATAAAGCAATATCTCTGTTGAAAAAACAATACTTATTTAATGCAATACTAGAATTTTCAGAAAATAAAAATAATAAAATATTGGGAGTATGTGTAGGTATGCAAATATTGGCATCAGCAAGTGATGAGGGTGAGTTAACTGGACTTTCATTTATTGATCAAAAATTTCAAAAAATAAAAAACTCTGTAACACCACATATTGGTTGGAATAATGTTGCTTTAAAAAAAAATCACTATCTTTTTAGGGGCATAGAAAATGAGTCATTTTTTTATTTTTTGCACTCTTATTGTATGTATAAAATCGATACAAAATATATTGTTGCCAAAACAAATTATGCACATAACTTTATAAGTGTTTTTCAAAAAGAAAATATTATGGGAGTACAATTTCATCCAGAAAAAAGCCATTCTCAGGGCCAAAAATTATTGCTAAATTTTTATAATAATTAGATGTTAAGAAGAAGAATAATTC
>MDTG01384579.1_pt1 | contig 10094 bp, 7 predicted proteins | sample 811421 | NCBI WGS metagenome assembly MDTG01 (sample SAMN05326645, study PRJNA326480) | marine metagenome | isolation source: seawater | place: Pacific Ocean: South East | collected 2011 | reverse complement strand
GCTCTCCTTTTCTTTCTCCTGAAATCGAAACCTTTGCTAAAAAGTTAAGCTCCACCTCGAAAGTCAAAGGAGGCTACGGAAAATTATTTTTACGTGAATATGGAAAATCTGTATTACCATCAAGCTATAAATTTAACGCCAAGAATGGCTTCTCACCTCCGTTCTCAAAATGGTTTTCGGTTGGTAATGAGATGAGACAACATGCTGAAAAAATCTTATTATCACCTTCATGTAAATTTGATAATCAATTTGTTAAGGAACTATTTACCAAATTAGATGAAGGTTATAATTTAAGCAGGAAGTTAATGGCTTTATATTTTTTGGAGAGTTGGCGGTCTAAAAATAATATTTCTTGGTTTTAGGGGTAAGTTATGAACCTGAACCAAAATACTTTTTATGATATTGAAAAAAAATTATATGCAGCTCAAAAATTATGTTCAAATGAAGCTGGAACTCACTTTAATTTGGTGCATCTGCTAATTCATGAATTGTCACATTTCTTCATATCAAGCTGTGCTCGCTCACTAGTCGCGGCTGATAAAAATAACAATAATAAAAACTTTTTATCAAATTTAGGGAGCTTACGTTTTGGTTTTCGGAATGGGAAACCAATAAATTTCGATCAATCAAATAATTTGAATTTAAAAAAGCGACTAGTGTTTTTTTCTTTCATTATAGTCAACATCTTATCTTTGAACTTACTGAAGAGGGTTTACATAGGGCAAACGAGTTTCAAATTTGAGTTGCTAGTATTCAACCTTCTTAAAAAAGGTTATCTACCCTTTTATATGAACAACCTTGAAATTTCATTTACTAATTATGAAAAACAAAAAGAGATACTAAATGACCTTTGCACTGATTTATTGTGTTTAATTGATGCTTCGGAGGAAGTTAAAAATTTATTCAATAGTGATTTAAATGACTTTTTATCAAGGTTAGAAGAAAAAATTATAATAGAGGATCCAATTGATAATTTAAGTTTTAGAAATGACTTTTTGTTGATTGGGTCACCTGGAAAATTTGCAAATAGACTTTTGTCATTTGCAGCTGCTTCAAGAAAATTAGAAGTTTATGGTTGTTTGCACGGTTCTGAATGTGGTGCGGTTGATGTTCCCTCTTGGACTTATGACGATTATTCCTGCTGTGATCATTTGTTGGGTTATGGCCCCGCTGGGAAAGAATTCGTAAAATTGCGGCGGAGTGAATACGTCAATTTTGAAGAAAAGGGTGTCAATTATATTCAGTCGTCATGCGAACAAGTTAAGTTAATCAAAGAGTATTTTCGTGATAAAAAAAATCATGGCGGCATAAAGTTTAAAGATGCTCGGGTATTGTACGTTACAACAAGAATTCGTGGTCTGGGATTTATAAATGTAGATTCAATTATTAATCCTCAAGCTAAAATTCAATTTGTTAAAAATTTTTTGAAATGCAATACAAATGTTGATGTTAAAGGACATCCAAAAGGTCAGGAAGTTGATTATGGTGTCTCTCCTGAGCGAGTGAAAAGTGGTGAATTAATTAATTTAATCACACAATATGACATCATAGTTATGGATAGTCTACTTTCTACAGCTTTTTCACTAGTTGCCGCCTCTAACTTACCAATAGTATTTTTTGGTCCGAGTTCAGCTGGTTTTTCAAAAGAAGGATGGGAGCAAGTTAAGAAAAGAGTTTACTTTTATAAAATAGAAAAAAACTCTACTGAAATACCTATTGAATTTTCGCCTCACTCAATATTTAGTATTAATAAGTCTTCAAAGTTTTCTGAAACTTTTAGCTTATCAGAAAATGCAGATCAAAATCTGCCTCGTTTAAAAATTCTCATGAAGGCTATGTAAAATGCTACTGCTTAAAAAAAACTTTTGCAGAAAAAACTTACCAATCTTTTTTCGAAAAATCGAATTGCTATTTTTCAAGCAAAAAGGCATCCAGACTTTTATTAATAGCAATTTTTTTAAGAAAGCGCCGTTACCAAAAACTATTAAGTTATACGCTAAAAATCGGTGTGCAGATTATTTTTCTCTTGATAGAGATCTAGAAGAAATTTTTATCATTTACGGAAAAACGGGGCGGTTATGTTTTGCTCCCAACAAAAGTAATTCGTTTTGTATTGAAGTAGGCCAAGAGAACGTTTCTGGTTGTTCTGTTCATGTAGCGCCACTTGAAAGCAGCAAAATTTATTCATCTAAATTTCTAATGAGCGATATTTTTTCAGAAGTTACCTTAATTGATGAGGATGGGTCCGTTATTGAAAAACTAAGAGCTCGCCACCCATTGCATTATAAAAAGCATGGTCTGGTGCGTAATAAATTGGGAAATGGATGGATACAATTAGATATAGATTTTTCAGTTTATGATAGAAATCCAAGAGAGTTAATAATTCAATTTAAATTTTTAGAAGGAGAATTTTTGGCTTTAACAGGTAAAAATCCTGGTAAATATACTTTTAAAGAATTGCCATGTAATTTTCCGGCTATAGTTATATCTAAATTATTTTATTGGGACATCAAAGAGCCTAAAAATAAACTTCTCATCGTATCAGAATCTATGACAGATCCAAGTCAATTTATGGAATTATCAGAAATTAAAAAGAGGATGCCTAACTATACAAAATTTAAAGAGACATCTTTTAGCTTTCCACAAGCTTCTTCGATGGTAGATAGTACCTTGCCACATATTGCTAGTCTGATGACAGGGTCTCACCCATCTTTCCATAAAATTGGTGATTATCATGCAGATCCAAAAAACCAAACCTTTTCAACAAATTTTGAATATTTACCAGATATTCTTAGGAATAAAAATTTTTCGTCGATAGGTATTACATCATCAGGTCGGTTAGGATTTGATTACGATTGGCCAAGTATGTTCGATGAATATTTCAATACAGTCTTACCTTTCAGTGATGATGGGCCGAATGCTTCTTTTATTATTCGAAAAATTGTTGCTAATAAAAGGATACCTAGTTTTTACTATATTCACCTTACGAGGCTTCATTTACCCATGTTAAGTAGCGATTTAAATCAATCGCCATGCGTTCTTCCAATGAGTGGCTCTGAAAAAGTTATAGCGCAAAATGATTACATCGAAATTGTTAAAAAGCAGTATGAAGCATTTGATCTAGAGTTGGGTCAGATTTTAGACTTTTTGGAGTCGTCTGGGTTGAGTCAAAACTTCGATATTATATTAACTGGCGATCATGGAATAAAAATGCCGCCAAAATGGAAAAACCAGATTGATGAAAATTACGATTTATATGAAGAACATATAAGGGTACCTTTAATTTACAAATTGAATGGTTCAAAAATTCAAAAAACATTTGATTATCCAGTATCAACCCACGACGTAATTTATAACGTTTTAAATGATAGCAAGGCAGCACCGGAGAGTTTCTTTAATAAGTCACTAGGCCATTACTCCATAAGCGAAACAATTCACCATCCAGAAAAAGGTACATTAGCTTTGGCTATAAGAACAGAAAAGTTTAAATTTTGGGGGTTTTTCCCAGATATTCTTTCTGGTGTGAACATCAAAATAAGACCACCTGCAAGATTTTTGCTTTTTGAAAAAAAGAATAATGAATTTGATGAGCATACAGATGTATCTTCAGAAAATAATTTAGTTATTGAAAACTTTTTGAAAATTTGCACCGAGCATTTTGAAAAGAGTAATTTACTGTATAAAAGAGCATCTGCCACTGATGGAACAAAATAACTTAAAAAAAATATTTAGCTTGTTAAATAGCTCGCAAAAGAAAACCGCAGTTTTTGTTTTAATTGCAACTATCTGGTGTGCTTTTTTAGAAGTAAGTGCTGTAGCCATGCTTGCGCCATTTGTTTCTGCATTATCTGGTGAATTAAATATCGAATATGTAGTTGTGGGAAATTTACGTTTAATCTTAGGGATGGAAGCTGTCGATTTTTATGCCTGGGCAATACTGTTTACATATCTTGTGAAAATCTTTTTTGTTCTATTATTAGGTTGGGCACAATCGGGTTTTGTATTTTCTGTTATTAATTCTGTAGGGCGAGACTTATTTTTCCATTACAATAGCCGACCCTATGAGTATTTTTTCAAAGTAGATGCTTCAGAAGTTATAAGAAATGTAGTGACTGAAACCAGTATGCTTGCGGGTGTATTGAAATCGGGCGTCCTACTTGGAACAGAAATACTTGTGCTAATCGCTTTGCTACTTACGATTACAATTTTTGATTTTAGGGCAACGTTGTTATTGATAACGAGTGTTTCATTTTTAATTTTAGTTTACCTTTACATTCTGAGACCTTTACTTGTCGCTTGGGGCAAGACTAGACAAAAACTTGAATCTAATAGAATTTCATACCTCCGCTATGCTTTGACTTTTCAAAAAGACATAAAAATTTTTCGCAGACAATATTTTTTCAATAGAAAGTTTTCTGAATATAATCTACAAAGCGCTAAAATCGGTAGAAAACAAAACTTTTCAGAGACATTACCCAGATCCCTTGTAGAAGCCCTGTTTATAGGGATTATTACAGCTATAGCTTTCTATTTGTCTTCAGCAACAACTGTTAACAAGGAGTTGCTACCAATTTTCGCAGTCATTTTTGGAGTGCTTTTGCGCGTTATGCCAAGTGTTACCCGTATACTCGGTGCTTCACAGAGATTATCTTTTACCAAAGCCGCTGTGGATGTTGTCTATTCCGAACTTCAAAAGACTGAAAAAGAAGGTTTAAATACTTCAGTAACTCAAAGGGAAACATTACGGTCAATTAGTCTTAAAACTATTTACATAGAAAATTTGAAATTCAGTTTTTCAAACGAATCCAAAGTCTTTTCCTATCCCCCTATTTCAATAAGTGCTGGTCAGCCCATTTTAATTAGTGGACCAAGTGGTTGTGGGAAAAGTACATTGATAGATTTAATTACCGGCCTGCTAAAGCCATCTCAGGGATCTATTAATTTTAGTGGCCCTAACGCTGAAAAAGAGAAATTCATACCAGAATTAGTAAGTTTCGGATATGTTAGCCAAGAGACACAATTAATGGATGGGACTATTCTAGATAATATTATCTTTGGTAGTGATGACATAAACTTGAATCGCGTAAGACAAGTAATGCAACTTGTTGAATTATCTTCAGTCCTTAATGAAAAATATGATGGATTAGACACTCAAGTTGGGGAAGGTGGAATAACACTTAGCGGAGGGCAAAGGCAGCGTGTTTTGTTGGCTAGGGCTTTATATAGCAAGCCAGATTTCCTTATTATGGACGAACCAACCAGTGCACTTGATGAAAAAACTGAAAAAACTGTTCTTGAAAACTTGCTGTCTGAGTGCAAAAACATTCCCATTATTATGGTTTCTCATAGTACTAAAATTTCTAAATTGTTCGCAAAACATTATAATTTAGAAAAAATTAATTGAGCAATTGAATTAGAAAATTTTTTTAAATTGCAATCTAATCTTAACTTGAACGGCCTAATTAATAGTTTATGCATAAAGCGCAAACTAAGGTGAATTATGTGTCTGTAAATAAAATTCCTCCTCGTAATACCCTCTTTGAAGCGGTTCACTCCTTTATAGGTCGCAAAGTATTTTTGAAGTTTTGCTTGCAGTGCGGTTTTACTCCAAATACAGTAACTATTTTTTCTGGATTATGTGGAATATTGGGCGCAGTTTTGGTTTTTCTTGGCTCTCCAATACCAGCATTTGTAATGATAAATCTGTACGCTATTTTGGATTTGGTTGATGGAGACATCGCAAGGGAACGTGATTTGAAGTCAAATTTTGGTTATTGGCTTGATATTTTCTTTGACAAGTTAATCGATTTTTTGCTGATACTTGCCTTATCATATTTTGCCTACAAGGAGTCTAATGATCCATTCCTATTGCTGTGTGGAAGTCTTCTTATGGGATTTGTCTTTTTTAATCAACTTGTACTAATACTTAATAATACAATATTTGCTTCTGTGGAAAGATCTCTTAAAATCTCAACATTGGATCCTGAAAAATCTCTTAATGGAAGCCTGGCATTTATTTTTTTGAGAAAGATAAAGCTACATTTCAGTCTGAGTCATAATGCTTTTTTGTTTTTTATCTCTATTTATTTGCTAGTACTTAGCCCTGTAGCAACTATTATTATTCTTACATTACATTCTTTCGTTACTCTAACTTTAAATGTTCTGTCAAACTTTTTTACATTTAGAGGAGAATAGAAATTAAGATTCTATTGGCTATTGAGTCTTTCGTAGCGGGCGGTGCGCAAAAGCAAATATCTCTTTTAGAGGAAAGACTGTCAAAAACCTACGAAGTTAAATTTTTGACGCACAACAAAAAAAATTTTTTTAACATACCTAGTAATAAAGTAATTGCCGTAGATCGTGGGAAATTTGGGAAACTTGGGTTATGTGTATTCTACATACGGGCGGTTTTAGTTGAGAAGCCTGATGTTATAATTGCTTATGGATTGAACAGTGCTTTTTTGTGTGAAGTGGCGCGCCTATTTGTAAAATTTCGTCTTATTGTATCAGAGCGAAATCTGAAACCGAATGCGTCTGGAATATCCCTTTATATTCGCCGATTGATGCACTTCTTTATGACTGATGAGATATTTGTTAATTCGAAAGCTCAATACGAAGATTTGAAGATTAAATATCCATATTTAAAAGTAAATATTATACGAAATACCATTCTCCAGAATGAATATTTAATCAAAAATTCAGGTGACTGTGGTGCTAACGATGATTTGAGGATTTTGGGTATTGGAAAGTATTTAAGTCAAAAGAACATACTATTTTTTATAAACATAATTCACAGGTTCAAAAAAAATTATCCGAATAAAAAGATTTCTGTAAAATGGTTTGGTGATGTTGATGGCCACGATAAACAAAAATACTACAACGAATGCATTGAAGCAATAGATCAAAAAAACATTAATGTAGATATAGAACTTCATCCTCAAAAAAGCGATATATTTGAAGAGTATTCTTGGGCATCCGTATTTGTTTTGCCTTCTGTAAGTGAGGGTACTCCAAATGTTGCATTAGAAGCAATGCTTGCTGGCCTACCCATTTGTCTTTCAGATGTAAGTGATAATAGACTTTTAGTTACTAAAGGCGTGAATGGTTTCATTCTTAGCCTGCAAAATATAGATGATTGGGTGGCTGCACTTGGCGAAATAACCTCATGGTCAGTAAATCAATACCAAAATTGTGCATCGGAAAATAAAAGAATTTTGGAGCGTTATTATGGCACTAAAAATCTATCTTTGATTGAAAATTTAGTTAAGAATTAAAATTTATGTCGAAAGTAGCAATTGTTTTTATGAAATTTCCTGTCAGTTCGGAGGTTTTCGCTAGCAATGAAATAAAGCGTCTATCGATGGTGGAAAATTTAGAAATTACTGTTGTTAGTTATCGACGTTTGTCACGAAGAGATGTTGGGGAACTTGACAAATTAGGTCTTGCCTCGATTAACATAGTACAGCCTCGTATACCTCGGTCTGTAGAAGAGTTTTTATTATTTTCGCGCTTTCTTATAATATCACTGTGTGCTTTGATGAGAATTTCCAAGAGTTTTAATCTTGAATTTATTAAGCAGATTATACTTATTTTTCCATCAGCCTTGTTAGCTGCTCAACTAATTCATTTACGAATAGACATCATTCATCTTTTTTGGGGACATTATCCGAGCTGGTTATTATATCCGTTGAGAAATAGAGGTGAGTTAAAGAAATCAATTTTTTTAGGTGCGTATGATCTTGAACTAGGCTTACCTATAAGCCTTGAAGTTGCTGGTAAGTGGAGCGATTGCGTCATCACGCATTCTGAAATTGGTCACAAAAAACTTCTACAATATGGTATTTCATCCGATCGTATCAAATTAATTTATAGAGGGGTCGATACTTCGAAACTTTTTGGGACGCCTAATTTTAAAATTAAATCAATTAAGGACCGATGTGGAGCAATCAGTGCTGGACGGTTGATTCCAGAAAAAAAGTTTTTTAGTTTAATTCAACATTTTTCAGAAAATATCGATGGCTATCCACTTGTAGTCTATGGCGACGGAAAAGAAGGTCCTAAAATAAAAAGTTATTTGAGAAAGAGGTCTTCAGTTTCTATTAGCCTACGAAGCTTTATAAAACAGGAAAGACTTTTTAAACAACTTTGTGGAAAAAAATTTTTTATTTTCATATCAGAAAAACCTGGTGAGGTTTTGCCAAATGTTGTGAAAGAAGCCATGTTAGCCGGTTGCATAGTTATTTGCAAACGCACCCCCTCAATTGAAGAACTTATAAAAAATAGAGAAGATGGTTTTATAATAAATGACTATGAAGATATCGTCTCAATTTTAAAGCTACCGGATGAAATTTTGCAATCAGTGAGTTCAAATGCACACAATAAAATCAAAAAAAACTTTTCAATTGAAAATACTGTTAAAAATTATTTGGGCGTTTGGGGTTTGATTAATGACGATCAAATTTAAAAACAGAGTAGATTTTTTTTGTGTTTTGTTCATAACTATAACATTATTTTTCCCTTTATTCGACTCCTCATTATATTTTGGTTTTTTATTAATAACATCTGTATTATTTGTGCTCGTCGCTCTACTTTTTTATGAAAGGAGCCAAATAACCGTTGGATCAGAGTATCTAATATTTCTAACTTTTCTTTTTTTATTTTGGTTATTCACTCTTTTTTTCTATGTATATGTTTCAATTTTTAATAATTTAAAAACGTCCTTCGCTGATACTTTGGAATTTATTAAATTACCCTACTACGCTGCTGTTTCGTTTTTCTTTTATTTTTCTTTGAGTCAGAGGCCAAAGATTACAAAAGATCTTTTTTTTATTTTCTTCTTTGTCGTTGCCTTGCTTGGGATAGTATCACTTTTTTCAGATAGTGTTGCATTGTTTTATACGTCTTCCAAGCTGGTAAAATGGGGCAGGCTTTGCGCACCTTTCATAAACCCTTACACTTTTGCTTTTTGTATATCGTTCTTTGTTTTATGGTTCTATTTAGAGGTAACGATCGGGGAATTATCGAATGGCAAAAGATTTTACTATTTTTTCTTATTTTCTATTGCTTTAATTTTACTGTTCTTGACTCAGTCACGATCATCTATTTTCTCAGTCATTTTAGTATTGTTTCTATCGCCAATCTTTTTACTTATATTTTTTTCTAGAAAGAAACGTCGTGAATTTAAAATAAGATTATGGAAAGCAAGCATTTTTGGTATTGTGGCATCTGTCGTATTTTACTATGCGATTTATTTTCTCGAACTTACGTACACAACAACTCTAGTTGAACAGCTTACGGGTCAACAAGAATTTACTAACGACTCTGTAAATGTTCGAATTCAACAACTTTCAAAACTAACAGGATACCTAATAGATATACCCTTTTCGATTATTGGAGGGTTTGGGCCTGCTAAAAATGAGTTTAAATTATTGGAAAGTGGTTATGCATACATTTTGTTTAGGCACGGTCTGATCGGACTTTTAATTTATTTAACATTATTCGTTTTTTTGTTTTTATTTGCTCTTAAAAAAGCTACAGAAATGAAGTCGCCTTTTTATTTGGCGATATCTTTATATATTTTTTCCTTTCCTCTCTTGCTAAGCTCCAGTATGCACATCGAGCATCCTAAGGCGTCTTTCTTTTTTGCAATAATAATCGGTGCTTTATTAGCAGAATACAGGGAAAGAAAATCAAGCCAATATTTTAGAAAATGAAAATTTTATACATTCATCAGTATTATAACACTCCTGAAATGTCAGGCAGTATAAGATCGCATGAATTTGCAAAGCGGCTTGCCAAGGATGGCCATGATGTTACAATCATCACTTCAAATAGAGACCCAAATAGTTTAAAACATATCATTGAGAAAAATGACTTCAAAGTTGTTTGGCTAAAAACTTTCTATTCAAATAAAATGAGTTTCTTTTCTAGAATAATTGCTTTTTTCTCTTTTATGCTGAAGGCATGTATTGAAGTTACAAGGCATGATTTTGATCTAGTTTTTGCTACAAGCACCCCTTTGACTGTATTTGTTCCAGGTTGGTTTGCGTCAAAGTTAAAACGGGCACCACTTGTTTTTGAAGTGAGAGACTTAT
>MDTG01377097.1_pt1 | contig 10094 bp, 8 predicted proteins | sample 811421 | NCBI WGS metagenome assembly MDTG01 (sample SAMN05326645, study PRJNA326480) | marine metagenome | isolation source: seawater | place: Pacific Ocean: South East | collected 2011 | reverse complement strand
TTGTGATATCAAATTCAAAAAGGCGATTATCTTTTATCTCGTCATATGACAATAGTCCTACAAGCCAATCAGATTTTGAGCCAGGCAATTCAAATTCAACCTTAAATGAATCATCTGCTTCGAAGGGTGAATTTAATGATAATATTGAACGCGCACAGTTACGAACTAACCCCCTAGACCAAGAGACTCGCAAATCACTGATCGTAATTTTTGTGCCAGTGGTTCTTGAAAATACCGTGGGAGTTCGCTCAAAAACTTTAACCGGCAAATCCTCTATGTATTGACTTGTTTCAATTGCATTCCAATCAATAATCAATACGCATTCTTTACATTCTTTTTTCCGCGTAACAATTTCAACTTTTTTCCCAAGTCTATGTACGCCAAGCCTTCCTATGCCTTTTTCACCAAGCCTAAGACGATGGTATTTTTCACTTCGTCTTGTTTGGGTATTCGTCCGCAAGTCATCTTTATAACTAGTCCCAATCTCTAACCATGCAGTTTTTAACGTCGAAAAATCCATTCCCACACCGTCATCAAGCACCTCAATAACACCATTCAGTTTATTGTCTGGCCTCACCATCTCCACTAGGCATGTAGACGCGTCTGCATCATATGAATTTTTTATCAATTCAAGCAAAGCTATAGATTCGTTCTTGATCAGTTGTTCACCAAGCTGATTGATTATACGTGCTCTTGTTTTAAATGATGGCTTTTGTGTCATACAATGCATCCTTAATTTTGCAGGCAATATTTTATGCCATTCTTACGAAACTGCATATTATTCAATCTGTTAATACAGATAAATGTCTGGTCTACGCATCAGCTAACATTTTCAACCGCAACACCTTTTTGTCGTTTCGTGGTTTTAAATACAAAAGTATTTTCATTATCATTTACTACCAATTTTCTTTTAATGTGATCGCAATTTTTTCTGCCAAATAAACTGGCACAGCATTGCCGATTTGTTTCAATGCAGGTGTCCTAGCAGGGGTTCCGCTACTACTTTCGAAATAATAATCATCAGGAAAAGTTTGTATTCTTGCAGCCTCCCTTGGCGTCAATGATCTGTTCTGTCTTATATCAGGATGAATGTAGTAGTGGCCATCCTTTGCAATATGTGCAACAATCGTATGTGAACAAGGCAGTGTCGAAGCCACCACCTTAAACCGATCTACAAATGATGAACGGTTTTGATGCGTTTTTAATCGACTAGGAAGTGAGTTATAGTCTAAGCGTGCTTGCTTTTTATTCCATAATTCTACTGCTATTTTGTAAATCTCTAAATCTTGTTGCGTATTGGGCCTAGACTGATGCATTGTAACTGGTATGTCTTCATTTTTTATACCAACTTGATGTAACCACTGACCGGTGTATTTTTTTGTTCGACATACACCTAGATGTCCTTCTCCAGCTTTTATAAATGGCAAGTCTCTAAACACCTCGTTTACAGTCAGATTAGGATTCCATTTTTCCGGCTCTGGATAAAATTCTGTTTTTTTTCCTCGGAATCCTACAAGAATTATTCTTTTTCTCTTTTGCAAAACCCCATAATCTTCAGCTGTCAATATTTTATATTCGGTCGAATATCCATTTTCCAAAAACAAAGAACGCATATTATCTAAATACAATTTCCCTTCTTCATCTTTTGCCGAAAGCAATCCAAGAACATTTTCAAACAGAAAGTATTTCGGCTTGTACCGCTTCAAAAATTCTGCGTAATAGCGATAAAGATAATTCCGCTTATCACCCTTCATGCCATTTTGATCGCGCGAACGTCCAACAATTGAATAAGCTTGGCATGGGGGGCCACCAATAATCAAATCAAGATTTCTACTACCTAATTGCAAATCAATTTTCGTAAAGATTGAACTTAGGTTTTCTTCATTAATTTCTTGATTGATAACTGAATCAATTTGTTTCTTCGGTACATATCCATAGAGCTCTGTGCGATCTATCTGGTTCTCTAAATAATCTGTGTAAACTTTTTGTTTATCATTTGCCTTCAACCAGTGATATGCAATTCGCGTTTTAAGGGTATAGCATGCAGCCTTATCTGATTCTACATGTGCTATTGGTGTAAAACCTGCACGTATAAATCCTTCGGAAAGACCACCAGCACCTGCAAACAAATCTAAAAATCGTAAGTTTTGTCTCACACCACTACCTCCCAATTGCTTTCTTCCATTATCATAACGTGTTTTGGCGTCAATTATTTATCGTACAGATTGAAGATTTTCATGAGTTATGGGCACCTACAAAACTGTAATGCTTTTTACAATCAGTACATCACTTAAAAAAATTCACTTTTTTTGCTGGTTCAATCACCCTCAACACCACAAACACCCTCGTATCCTCGTCGGATCGATCATGCATGCCTAGTTTTGAGAGGTAGGGTAAGCCGTCTTGGGATTGGGTTTGGTTTTGGACGATTGAGCCGCCGACGATGATGACGCCGCCGGGGGCGATGACGGCTGCGGTTCTTAAACGTCTGCGGGAGCGGATGGGGGCGCCTTCGACTTCACCGATGACTTGCGATAGTTCAGGCTCGACGGTCACGCGAAGCAGGCCATCGGGTTCGCGGTTGACGCCTACGGTTAAGAGCAAGCCGGTATCGACCTGTTCAAAGCCGGTGGTGGTGACGGTGCCTTCGCTGGAGATGGAACGCTGGGGAACGGGGACGGTCTGGCCGGTTTGGAGTTCGGCGTCTTTGCCTTCGATACAGGAGAGCGTCGCGGAAGTCAGCAACCTTGCATAGCGTTGGTTTTCGTCGGCCTCGATCGTGGCTTGCAAGACCGTTGACAGTGTGGCGTTGGTGTCGATGTTTCGGTTGGCTATGGCTGCATCGAATTGCAGAATGCCCGAGAGGTTCCAGTCAATGCCCAAGCGTCGAGTCAGTGAACGACTCAATTCAATGAACTGAACCTCAACCACATACTGACCCTCAGCAGCAAGCAAGGCATTGAACATCAATTCAATTCGACGCATGCCTTCGACGGTATCTTTGACCACTGCACGATCCCCCACGATGCTCACCTGCACGGCTTCACTGCCAATGGTCGTGATGGCGGTCTTGGCATCGTTGACCAGATCGGCATCGGGTAATGTGAACACCCGGACAACCAAGTCGGCGGACTCGGGCTTAACCGGCATCGGCAAGCAGATGATGCAGACAGACACTGCCCACACAACCATCGAGCAGTGGCTCAAGTTCCTGCACATCGACCTTCGGCCCCTGTGTGGTGAGCATCGAGCAGATCATGTGTGTCTGCGTGTCGACCATGAGTGCGAGTTTGGGGAAGTGTGAATAAATCACTGTTTTTCCCGACTGTTTTCGACGTTTGGTGAAGTAGGCACTGCAATGCTCAGCCTCCATGCCGGTGCTGTCGGCAGCAGCGAGTCGGACTTTGCGACGCGATTGTCGACGGCCATCCAGACGTTGATTGGTACGGCAAAGTAGACGTTGGGTGATGGGTTTGGTGAGTAATCGTTGTGCGGCTTTCTGTAAGGTGGTGTAGTGCGGCACCTGCTTTAGGCCGAGGGTTTGGCAGAGCGTTGGCCAGTCGTCGAGTATGGCGGTGATGCCACGATAATCGAGTTTAAATCGTCGCTTGAGAACCAGGCAGGCGAAGAGTTGCGGTTGGGTATACTTATGAGGAAAAAATGGGTGTGCATAGTCGTTAAGCCGATCCCTGGCTATCTGCAATGCGACCAACGCCACCCGCCGTGGCGACTTGCTGGAGATGCTCATAATCCAAACACTAGGACGCGAACAGGGTTCCTTCAAGAGAAAGATTTGAGATTATGGGTGTTTTCTACGGAGCATTCCAGAGCTTTTTTTCATGCACACAGAACCCATTCTACCGCTATTTCTTAAAGCTGTATTAGTAATTGTGTATGTGTTGGGGATGTACATGATGAAGTAAGGAAGTAAGACAACTCATTATTATAGGTCTGGTATATTGGTATACCATAATAATATATTTTCCGAATGGCTTCATTTCTCCATTGCGGCATTGACTATACGCATTTCCTCAGAAGTCAACCCGTATAATTCATATACCAGATTATTGATTTGCCTTTCTGTCGCGTCGATCTGACGCTGAATTGATGTTTTTGCGTGTGCGGTCTTTGACTCAGGCAAAGACTTAAAAAGATTAATGATTATGCGGGCCAAAGAACTCACCTGTTTCCATTTGTCCACTTTCGAATTTCTGGCAACAGGTGGAAGAGGAAATTCACGTAAGTTTCTTATAACAACCTTGGGAAAAATCTTTCGAGAACTTTTCACTGCCATTTGCTTGTAAAACAATGAAATCAAATTGCTATTCAGTATCGCACACAAGAATAATAATGCATCTTTATCATCATCCTCGTGCAAGACAGTCAATACACTCTTATTGCTTAAAAATGGCTCATCAACAAACACTGCATTAAGACAGTGGGGAAGAGGTGATGTAATCTCTCGAAGCAAAACACGCGGGCGAGTAAACATCGAAATTTCTCGAGGCTGAGACAACCATGGACCATATTGCATCCACATACCAGACCAATTAAAACTATAACGCCCCACATCACCACCTTGCAGATATCGATAGCTAAACTCGTTTTCACGTTCATTTCGATCATAGATGTGATTTTTCACATCATCGGCCGACTGCGGTGGAACTCCCTTTCCACGTTCATATGCTTGCAAGCCCGTACGAACATCAAATACAGTGTCTAACTGTTGGGTTCTTGCTAAAATTGCCAAGATCACGTTGGATACAGCAGAGTCAGTAGAGAAACTGAATCTGCCATCACCATCCATCCATCGCTGGCGATCAACTTCGTGAGTTTCTGTTGAAATAAATTCTTCTCTGCTACCAACACGATTTACCTTGACCGTCTCAGTGGAATCATTTCCAGAAACTACGTAAATGCAAGGTTCCATAGACACACGACGAAAGACTTCGTAGTTTAAATCAATAATTTCATGCAAGTGTGACAGGTACTTTGCACGAAGCAATTTAGCACTTTCAATCGTGAGCCATGAATTGGGCACAATAAATGCCCCAAGTCCTGTATTAACCAGCAATCTCAGCATTGCTTCCATGAAAAGCAAATATGTATTGTGCTTTTCGAAGCTAGTAGGATAGTGGTTAGTAAAATATTTACGTTCTTCCAGAGTCAACAATTCGCGTGTGAAAATATAAGGTGGGTTGCCTATCACTGCATCAAACCCACCACTCATCATGATGTCACTAAACTCTGTTTTCCAATTGAAAACATTGATTTTCAGGCGTTGATCCTCATCAAACATCCCCATCTGCTCACCGGATGCATCATAGAAATCTTGATCGATAAGAGAATTACCACACTTAATGTTGTTAGCCAAGTCTGGCAGCGCACGTTCATGGAAGAGACGTAAACTCGAATCGAGATTTTCAGCACTCTCACCTTCAAGAACTTTGAGCAAAAGAGACAGTTTGGTAGTTTCTACAGCCTGGCTGTCAATATCTACACCATGTATGTGAGTCAACAAAATCCGCTTTCGTTCTGCGGTAGTCAGACGGTATTCCCCTGAAGAATGCTGATACAATCGGGGATTTTTGCCTACGGTATGCTTTCTCGGATCATCTCCAATGTACCAATCTCGATACCAATCTAATAGAAACTGATATGCGATAAGTAAAAATGATCCAGAACCACAAGCTGGGTCAAGCACAGCTAAAGCACGAGCCCCCAGAGCTTTCGATTGCTGGAATGTCGTTGTGAGTGCCCCGACCTCTTGAGGAGATTTGCCTTCAATGAGTTTCCCGACAGTCTGCTTAACAATGTATTCAACAATATATGTCGGAGTGTAATAAACACCCCCAGCTTTTCGAACTTCGGGTTTTTCCTCGACAACAGCCCTATGGCCTGATGTAAGTCGAATCACCTTGCCAAGGAACTGCTCATATACGTGACCGAGTATATCAGCAGGCAACACAGAGAACTCATAAGGGCAATCGGGATAATAAAGTCTGCGAAGAATTTCTTTGAGAGGCTTATCATCAATTATGAGGGATGGAGTTAGATCATCGGGATATCCTGAGCGACTTTTTTCTTTGCTAAAGTGAAAGAGACCGGAATTGTAACGCTCATCCGCTCGACGGAATCGCTCAAATAGTCTTTCGTAAATCTTGTCGCCATTGGTTAACTCTTGAAGAGTACCGTATTGTTCAATACCGCGATCCTCACAAATACGCAGAAAGACAATACGGTCAATCGTACGTTGAACGGCAAAATTTAGGTCACGCTGTGCGAGATTGTTGTTGCGAAGAGCAAGGTTACGGGCGAGTTTGTCTCGCCAATCCTCAATCTCGGCAAGAAAAGCATCGTCTACTTCGTCAGTACCTCGTTTATTCTTCGATGATTCAGCGTACTTGTCAAAGGAACCCATGAGGATAGATTCACGGGCAAAGATCGCAGCAAATTCATTCCATCGTTCAGCTAGTTCATCGTAGCGAAAAAATAGTATACGTGCCTTACTAGCCCTATCGCTCTTAATGGGCTTAAAACGGCAATCATATACGGCTAATTCTTCGAAATCCGTAAGGATCGAAAGTGGGAGCTTGGCAGACCATGCGTAACGTCGAAGCTGATAAGCTGGGGATGCATCGCCTTTGATATCCACTGAAGGTTTTTTGGCCTCGACGAAAAACTTACGGATACCACCAATACGGAAACAATAGTCAGGAGCCTTAGTAGCACCACCGATTTTAATTGCATCCTCGTGAATGACATCCTTGTAAGCCTCTGCATAACCTGCATTATTATCCATATCCCAGCCAAGAGCTTTGAAAAGTGGATCAATAAACTCACGACGACTCTGAGTTTCGTTATACCTTGCCGCTCGATACTCCGTAGCATGTTCAGCAAAACGGGCAATAAGGTCAAGAACCGGCTGAGGAACTGTCTTATGATGATTTGCCTGTTTGTCAGATTGTTGCACTAGTTATATCCCCGTTTACTTAAGATTAAACTTCAGATTAGCCACTTGTCCGCTTACTGGAAAGTCAATGAAAATCAGACGCTAGTTGGAACTCTATAATATCAGTAATACAACCCCATGTTCGTGCAATTCTTGATTAGACAATGGTTCCGATTTTGGAACTCAAAAAGTTCCGATTTTTCAAATCACACCTTGCTAAAGCAATACACACACATGGTTACAAGATGCTTATTTAATGAGGTTTATAGTTTTTTTATTTCATTTTCACGTTAGCAATTTACCACTCCTCTCGGCTCCATGATTTCTTTTAAACCCTTATTTGACAATGTTATATAAGGGTTTTTTAATGCGCGAATCCGATAAAATATTTTTTTCCGGACTTCAGTTTTTTTCACAATCGCCCGATGATGTTGTTGATACTTGTTCTCAACTAGGGGGAAATACATTGATTGATGACTACCGGGACTGCATGGCTATTCGTAATTACCAGCCAGCAACACTTAAAAAGAATCTACTCATAGCAAGCAAATTCTTGGCATGGGTTGAGAACGTCCAGACAGTGGACACCGTGACCGTTGAAGGCTATCTGATCCACCTGCTAAGGTCTGGCCGTACGATCAAAACGACTAAGAACCACCTTTCAGCTATCAAAGGCTTTTGTGACTTCCTATGCAATCGCGGGATCATTGCGGAGAACCCAACACATGGCGTCAAGACACTTGACCCGCCGCGCGTACTACCGGTTTGTCTCACAGATGATGAAGTCGATATTGCCTACGATGTCGCTGAAAAGCATTGCTTTCTGTGTGAAGTCACCCTTGCCATCAATACCGGCATGCGACTGGATGAAATGCGGATGCTCAAATGGGTAGACGTTGACCTTGAACGTCGGCAATTGATTGTCAGGAAATCCAAAAGCAAACGCCCCAGGACAATCCCGCTCAACTACATCACACGCACACGGCTGAGACTTCAACGTGATCGATACGGTCATCTCGGTTACGTGTTCCCCGGTGGTCGTGGAGGCTACGAAGGTCTGAGCCTGTGGAACGTCGACAAACCCAGGGGCTTGAACTGGTGGCAGAAAACATCGGTTCAACTGCTACAGGAAAAAATCAAAACACTGCAAGAATTGCCACGAGGCAGAACCGGTCGCGGTTGGCACGCACTACGCCACACGTTCGCGACACGTTGTGTCAAAGCAGAAATCGACATTATTAAAATTAAGGACTGGATGGGGCATCAACAGCTTGATACTACGATGCAATATATTCACGTGGCAAGACATTACGACAAAGCAATAGAAATGATTTAGCACAACTGAATGCAATATTCTAGCAATAAGATTTATTACTTTTTCACTACAAATCCTAAAACAATAAATATAAAAAAAGCTCTCATTTCTGAGAGCTTATAATTAATATCTTTTTTAATATTTAATTTTTACAAGCCCGGATCAAGCTCTGTTACATCAATACAGAGGGCTTTCGCTATTTTCTTTAGTGTCATATGTGAAGGACTGTGCTTTCCTCTTTCCAGCCTGCTGATATGCGATTGCGGCAACCCGGCTTTGTTAGCCAATTCTTCTTGTGTTAATTCTGCGTTTTGTCTTACTTCGCGTATTTTTTTGCTGATCCACTCGATCCAATTAACGTATTCTTCTGGCTTTTCTTGTTCTTCTTCACTCAAATCCAAATCATTTACTTCAAGTGGATTTTGTTCAAGAATCTCCAAAAAAGCACCCAAAAATGAATCGTAATCTTCTTTCGATTGCATTAATGGTGCAGCTTTAACTAATTCAAAAAGATCTTCTTTGTCTTGTACTGGCAATCTTCCAATACGTTCACTTAATACGCTCAGTGCCAAAACCACCTGTGCCTCGTTTGCCGGCACTGAAATTCCTCCGACTTCTATGACATCTGTTGATTGGCTGCTCATATTAATAACTCCTTTGCCTCTCATCCATTGTGTGCTAATTTCCCTAGCCCGTGTTAAATTCGTTGTTTAAGTATTGCCGTTTTCGTCGACGAATTCGTATTTTGTCGAATTCTCTTGTTTGATTCTCTGTCTCTTTCTTCATTCCACCTAAAACAACTATTGTGTTTGTATCTTTATTCACAAAATAATAGATACGAACATTAATCTTCCCTAAGCGTCCACCCTTATCTCGTAACTCAAAAAAATCCTCGATAGCATCTATATCCAAAACGCTTGAATGGGTTGGGTCTGTGTGTCTTGCCAATTCTTTGATTTGGTCAACTACGTGGTGATATTGGGATTCATCAAGGAAACCCATGGTTTCCTTGCGTGCATCTTTCAAATACTCCACATTCCACTTGTACTTAGGTGGCGGCCCGCCTCCGACGTTTACGCCAACTTTTACTTTCCGTTTCATCGAAGCTAAACTCCATTCGTACTTCATGCCTGCCAACCCAAACAGCCATTTTGTTGCTCCTTATAACGTGTAGTAATATACAACATAAATCGGCATTTTCGATGCATAAAATTGTATATTTTTGTAAATTTTTCTAGAATTCTAGAACCCCTCCCTCAACATATCAACCACAAGTCGTTTCGCATATGACGTTTAAGCACGTTCTGGCAAGTGCACTGCTTTTTTTAGAGAAAACCCTTACTTTACCCTAACCCTTGTCTTGTAAGCAAATCAAGAACAATTCCCCAGCTAGTCAATTATTCAATCCTATTAAAATCAAAACTGCTTCAACAACCGAGTAAGAAGTTATCATCAATTCGAAGCGGTATATTGTGCTGATAATGTCTTGCACAAAATCTCACCAATCTCCGGGAACTGATATGGCCAAATTTCTCAACACAAGCGCTACAAACTATTTCCTTGAAGAACTGATCAAAGGCGCATCTGAACGCCTGATCCTGATCAGTCCATTTCTCAAGCTCAACGACCGGGTCAAGGAACTGCTGGAAGACAAAAACCGTCTGAAAATCGACGTCCGGATTGTCTACGGCAAAAACGAACTGCAACCCGAAGAAATCAATTGGCTGCGTGAATTGACCTACATCCGCACCAGCTTCTGCAAGAACCTTCACGCTAAATGCTACATGAATGAGGAAGCCTGCATTATCACAAGCCTGAATCTCTACG
>MDTG01376609.1_pt1 | contig 10094 bp, 11 predicted proteins | sample 811421 | NCBI WGS metagenome assembly MDTG01 (sample SAMN05326645, study PRJNA326480) | marine metagenome | isolation source: seawater | place: Pacific Ocean: South East | collected 2011 | reverse complement strand
TGATTGATGCCGCAGAGTTTAATAACCCAACTTCAGACTCTCAGTTTGGTATGCAAGACGTATCTAAGCATTATCACTTAGGTAGTTTTCACCAATCACAAGAGATGTTTGAAATTTGCATCAACAAAAAAACTTTAAATGGTTTAAGTCCGCAACACCAAGCAATTTTAAAAAATGCTGCTGGTGCTGCTAACACTGACAACTATTTTAAAGCTTTGGTAAGATATTCAGCTGACTTATCAAAATTGATGAACCAACATAAAGTAAATGTTTATCAAACGTCAGATGAGATACTTGCTCAACAATTAAAAGGTTGGGACAAAGTTATTGGAGATTTCTCTAAAAAAGATGCTTTCTTCAAGAAAATCGTAAACTCACAAAAAACATACGCAAAAAGAGTAATGAAATACTTGCTGATGAATCAGCCTAATTACAAATTAGCTTATGAACATGAGTTTGGCGGAATAGAAAAAGTTAAAATTTAGTAGCTTTTTAAAAAATTAAAGGGGGCTTTAAGGCCCCCTTTTTTTTTATAGCAATTAAAAAGGAAATAGACTAATTTTCTCATATATGAGGGGATATATTCATTTTGCTGATCAATTAAGTTCGTCATTAGGTAAAGCATTTTCTTGGTGTATTGTAATTTTAATGGGTGGAACTTGTTATGAAGTCATAATGGCTTATGCATTTAACTCACCAACTCTTTGGAATTTTGATTTTAGTTTACAAATGTACGCTGCAATTTTTATGATGGCAGGAGCATACACACTTTCTACAGAGGCGCATGTAAGAGGTGATGTTATTTACAGACTTTTTCAACCACGAACCCAAGCGTGGATAGATTTAATTTTATATATAATTTTCTTTTTTCCCGGAGTGCTAGCACTAGTTTTTTATGGATATGAATATGCTGCAATGGCTTGGAAAATAAAGGAAACTAGTTGGAATAGTCCTGCGCAAATAAATATTTATATGGCAAAAACTTTTATACCTCTTTCAGGTTTGTCTTTAGCGATACAGGGAATAAGCGAGGTATTTAGATGCATTATTTGTATTCAAAGTGGACATTGGCCATCAAGAATAGCCTCTGCTGAAGAAACAGAAAAAATTTTAATGAGAAAATCTCAAAAAGAGGATGTAACAGATGTTATTTAGTTTAACAAATCCAGAAATTGCAATTTTAATGATGGTAGTTTTTTTAGGCTGTGTTTTATTAGGATTCCCAATTGCATTTACTTTGTTGGCTATGGGAGTAGGGTTCGGTTATTTTGCTTATTACGATCCTACGCAGATGGAACATCTATTTGATAATAGAATTTTTACACTGCTTGTTTCAAATACATACACAATAATGGATAACAACGTGTTAACAGCTGTACCTTTATTTTTATTTATGGGTTACTTGGTTGAAAGAGCAGGAATTGTTTCAAGATTATTTTTTGCAATTCGATTAGCAACACATAGATTACCTGCCTCTATGGCAGTAGCTGCACTAGTGACATGTGCTTTATTTTCTACAGCCACAGGAATAATAGGTGCCGTAGTAACTTTAATGGGATTACTTGCTTGGCCAGCTATGATCAAGGCAGGTTATGATAAAAAATTTGCATCTGGAGTAATATGTTCAGGGGGCTGTTTAGGAATATTAATTCCTCCAAGCATTATGTTGATTGTTTATGCAGTAATAGCTCAATTATCTCCGCTAAGATTATTTGCTGCTGCTATTTTTCCAGGATTAATGCTGGCTGGTCTTTATATAATTTACGTGGTCATTAGAGCATATTTTAATCCTTCAATAGCACCCAAACCTAGGGAGGAGGATATACCACCTAGAGCTAAAATTATAAAAGAAGTTATCGTTTCATTTTTGCCTTTATTCTCTTTAATTCTCTTAGTTCTTGGAACTATTTTAGCAGGGTTGGCTACACCAGCTGAAGCCGCAGCTGTTGGTGCTTTTGGAGCTGTAGTGCTTTCATATGCTTACAAAACTTTAAAGTGGAAAAATTTTAAATCGTCAGTATTTTTAACGGCCAAAACTACTGCGATGATCATGTGGCTTTTTGTAGGATCTTGGACATTTGCATCGGTATTTTCTTATTTAGGTGGTCACGAGGTGTTTGAACATTTTTTTAAATCAATGGATCTTCAACCGTGGCAATTTTTAGTTATTACTCAAATAATAATTTTCTTACTAGGGTGGCCGCTTGAGTGGACAGAGATTTTAATCATTTTTGTTCCAATATTTTTACCTTTAGTAGAATTTTTCGGAGTAAATCCTTACTTTTTTGCAATGCTAATAGCTCTGAATTTACAAACATCTTTTTTAACACCTCCTATGGCAATGTCGGCATATTATTTAAAAGGAGTTCAGTCAAAAAATGTAGAATTATTAGATATCTTTAAGGGCATAATGCCATTTTTATCAATAGTTATTCTTGCTATGGTGTTAATGTATCTTTTTCCTGGAATAGCACTATGGCTACCGGAGACACTTTTCGCTAATTAATATTAAAATTCATGACAAATATTTTTTCAACAGCCAATGAATTAGTTGGAAAACTAAAATCAGGAAATATTTCGTGTGTAGATTTATGTAAAGCATACATAGAAAGAATAGAAAAGTTTGAAAAAGATGTTAAAGCTTGGGTTTTTTTTGATAAAAAGCTTTTATTAGAGAAAGCTGCGGAAAAAGATGAATATAGAAAGTCAGGAAAACCACTTGGACCCCTTCATGGTTTACCAATAGGTATAAAGGATATTATTGGTACATACGACATGCCTACCGAGTGCGGAACAGTTTTAAGAAAAGGAATTTCTGAAAGTTCAGATGCAGAGGTAGTTAATTTACTAAAAATTTCAGGTGCAATAATAATGGGAAAAACTGTTACTACTGAACTTGCCTATTTTGATCCAGGAAAAACTACGAATCCTCACGACAAAACAAGAACTCCCGGAGGTTCTTCTAGTGGTTCCGCAGCAGCTGTAGCTGCCTATATGACACCTTTATCATTAGGGACACAAACCAAAGGTTCAGTTATACGCCCAGCTTCTTATTGCGGAGTTGTTGGTTACAAACCATCTTTTGGATTAATATCTAGAAGTGGAATTTTAAAACAATCTTCTAAACTCGATCAAGTGGGAGTTTTTGGAAAAAATGTTGAAGATGTAGCTCTTTTAGCAAAATCGCTAATAAAAAAAGATTTATACGACAAAGATACAGTTCATTTTGCTGCTGATGACATGTTAGAACAATGTAAGAAAAATCTTCAATTTGATCCTAAATTTATATTTTATAAAACCTCAAATTGGAAAAATATAGATAAAGTTTCACAAAAAGCTTTTGAGTTTTTAATAAAAAATTTTCCAAAAAATATAGAAGTTTTTGATGAGCCTTCTTATTTTAAAAATATACATAAATATCATCAGATTATTCATGAGTCAGATATGGCGAATAGTTATCAAAAATATTATGAAAAATCTAAAAATAGACTAGGAAAAAAACTTTTAGAAGCTATAGAAAGAGGATTAAAATATTCTGCGGGGGAGTACAATGAAGCAAAAGATTTTATGGAACAAAGTTATAGATCATATAGTGAAGTGTTTGAAGATTACTACGGAGTTATTACACCATCATCTACTGGAGTTGCTGATAAAGGTTTAAATTCAACAGGTAGTCCAGAATTTTGTACAATTTGGACTTATATGGGCTTGCCGTCAATTTCGTTGCCTTTACTTACTGGGGAGGATAATTTACCTTTAGGAGTCCAATTAGTAGGAAATAAACTTGATGATTTAAGATTTTTAAGCACAGCTAATTGGTTAGAAAAAAATTGCAAAGATGACAAATAAAATATCTATAATAATTGGAACAGCCTTAGCCATAGCTTTTTTAATTGGGTTAGCAACAACTTTAACAAGATCAATGATGATTGGTTTTAAAGATGTTCTCCCAGTCTACATTCTCATGGGCATTGTAATTGCCATGATGGTATACGAAGCTTTTTTTGATAAAAATAAATAATCTAATAAGTATTTAATAAATCAGTAATTATTACAGTTAGATTTTTTACAGACTCAGATACATATTCTAGCTGTTCATCTAAAAGTATATAAACATTTTCCATTTCCGGAAATGAGCTAATAAGATCACTTTCAAAAGTTTTTAAAATTCCCACAAACGAAAATGCAACAATTATTAATAAAAAAATGAATCCAAAAAAACCCATACCTTCTTTTGGTTTATAAATTTCTGGCAATTGTTTTGAAGTTTTTCCACTTTCTGATGGATCTACCTCTTCAATTCTTTTTCTTTTCTTTTTTGGAGCTTTTTTTACTTTTCTACCAGTAACTTCATCAAGCTCTTGAGCAATTTTTCTTCTAGCAAAAAGTCCAGTTTTCCCAGATGGCAATAATTCTGCCCACTGACTTCCTAAAAATCTGTAAGTTTTTCCATCTGACGCTTTTATATTATCAACAGATGGACTATCATCAATTTCTTTAGATTTTTTAACTTCTTTTATTTTTTTAATATTTTGAATTTTTCTAGATGATGGTTTTTGAAGCCAAGTTGTAGAACAGTATCCACAACGAACCATTCTCCCATTATCTGGAATATCAACATCTCTTACTATAAATTTTCTAGAACAACTTTGGCACTGAATTATCATAAAGTTTTATTTAAATTGTAAATATTCTATTCAATCATTTGATCAAGAACAAGGATTTCACTTTTGCTTGTTTTTACTGGTTTGTTAAGAGATAAAATATCATTTTTTTCGTTAAAATCATTTCTTTTAATGGTTGATTTATTAGCTTTTTTTTTAATTTTTTGAATACTATCTACTGCATTCAGAATATCTTTTATTTTATATTCTTTAATCATTATTTTATTATCTTCTATGATAGGTTAAATATACTAAATATAAAATGAATTTTTTTTTTTAATAAAAGCTTTATAAAGATGAACTATTTAGTCCCATTATTGTTAATTTTTATACTTTTTTATTTATTTATACTCACATATACATATATTTTTCAGAGAAAATTATTATACCACCCGATCGAAAATAACTATCCCGGCGATCAATTACTTGCAAAGATAGAAAAAGTTAAGGTTAAGACAAAAGATAATATTGAGCTTTTATCTTGGTTTCATAATAAAAATTTAGAAAAATATAAAACTATTCTTTTCTTTCATGGTAATGCCGGTGCTTTGGATAATAGAATTCATAAAATAAATCATTTTAAAGATATGGATGTTAATTTTCTTATTGTTGCTTGGAGAGGATTTAGCGGAAATAAAGGTCAACCAACTGAAGTAGGGCTTTACGAAGACGGCAAAAGTGCTGTTAGATGGTTAAATAATAAAGGGATTCTAGATAAAGATATAATTATTTATGGAGAGTCTTTAGGAACAGGTATAGCTGTAGAGATTGCTCAAAATAAAAATTTTGCTGGAATAATTTTAGAATCACCCTTTACCTCAATGGTAGAAGCTGCAAAAACTAAATATCCTTATTTACCTGTAAGGCTACTTCTAAAGGATAAATACGAAAGTGATAAAAAAATTAAAAATATAATAAGTCCAATTTTAATTATGCACGGAAAAGTTGATCAAATTGTTCCATTCTATATGGGAAAAAAAATGTATGAAATTGCAAATGAACCTAAATATTCATATTTTTCAAATTATGACGATCATATGATGGAGTATAATGAAAATATGTTAAAAACTCTAAAAGCTTTTATAAATGGCTTAAATTAAGTCACAATTCAAACATTCTAATTACATAGTTACAAAATAATTTTTATAGTATGAAAAAATTATTTTTATATATTATGTTTTCTTTGCTTCTTGTTACTTCAAAAGTAAATGCAGAAGAAGTTTCACCTATTAAAGCAGATTTTAATGACATTTTTAACGTTGGTAAAATGATTTCGCATGATGATAAATTCACTTTATATTTTAGAACAAGAGAAAAAGCTGTACTAGCTAAGGGACAAGAATTTAATTACATCACAGACTACCCTCAAGATTTATATATTTTGTATAATGATACAGGAAAAACGAAGCCAATAATTACTTACGACTGGTTTCCTAAAAAAGTTAAGGAATTAGGTTCAAACTACAACTTGCCAGTTTTCCCTGAAGATTACGCATATTATTTGCTTAGTGATAATGAAACTTTAATTTTAATAAGTGGTATAAAATCCATTAGATCTAATTTTAAATTTAATTTAAAAAAAAATGAGTTACAAAAACTTCCTGAAGATAATAGTTATAAATTATATATATCTTCTTTACTTAAGAGTTGTGGATTTAAAGATATAAACTCTACTTACAAATGTTCTTTTTACAAACCACTAATTTCTGAAAATTTAATAAATTAATTAATTTAACATTAATGCGTTTGCGTAATGATCTGCATTAAACATATGTAGATCATCTTCTTTTTCGCCCATACCTAATGCAATAATTGGAATCTTAAATTTTTTACCTACCGCCAATAAAATTCCTCCTTTTGCAGTTCCATCTAATTTGGTCATTATAATACCTGTTATTGGTGTTATTTTTTTAAATTCTTCAACTTGATTTATTGCACTTTGACCAGTTGTAGCGTCTAATATTAGGAATGTTTCGTGAGGTGCGGAGGTATCTAGCTTTTTTATAACAGTAGTAATTTTTTTAAATTCATCCATTAAATTTTTTTTATTTTGTAATCTTCCAGCAGTATCAATGAGAATGTAGTCAAAATTATTTTTTTTCCCATAATCTAAAGATTTATATGCAACAGAAGCGGGATCGGAACCTTCATCTGATTTAATGATATCTGCATTTATTCTCTTTGCCCAAATTTCTAATTGATTTACTGCGCCAGCACGAAATGTATCTGCTGCTGCAAAAATTATTTTATTTTTATTTTTTCCAAGAATTTTACCTAGTTTGCCAATAGTCGTAGTTTTTCCAACACCATTAACGCCAGCAACCAAAATAACACTTGGTTTATTTGACTTTATGCTTTCCAGATTTTTTTCAAGAGGTTTTAATATTTCTGATATATAATTTGAAAAAATTTTATAAACACCATTCTTGTCAGAATTTTTTGCATCAACTTTTGTATTAGAAAATTTATTCTTCAATTCTTTAGCAGATTCAACACCTACATCAGACTGGATCAAAAAATCCTCTAGTTCGTTCAATGTATTTTCATCAATTTTTTTTTTAAAAATTAAATCATTTAGACCAGAAGATAAACTTTTTGAACTTTTGCTTAAACCCAATTTGAATTTATCAAAAATACTCATAATTAAATATTAACAGTAATTTTTTCTACTTTAGAAACATTTCCTGTCATGTAGATGTTATTATCTTTATACCAATTTATATTTAAAGATCCTTCCTGAAATTCTATATTTGTTTCTTTATCTGTTAATTTTAATACTGCACTAGCTACCCCGGTTGCACAGGCTGCAGTCCCACAGGCCTTTGTTAAACCTGCGCCACGTTCCCAGACTCTAACTTTAATATGATTTTTATTTTTTACATTTGCGATTGTTACATTACACTTTTGCGGAAAATATTCATGATTTTCTATTTCTGGTCCTATTTTATTTAAATCAAAATCATTTATATTTTCTACAAAAAAAATTATATGTGGGTTTCCTACATTTAATGAAAAACCACCTATAATTTCTTTTCCATTTTTAGAATTTATTTTAATATTTAAATTTTTATAATTCATTTCTTTAGATAAAGGAATTTTGTCCCACTTAAAATTGGGTTGACCCATATTTATTTTTACTAAATTTTTTTCAGACATATTAGAATTTAAAATTCCAGATTTAGTTTTTAAAGATACCTCTTTTTTATTATTTTCTTTCATTAAAAAGTAAGCTACGCATCTACTGCCGTTTCCACATGCTGAAATTTCACCACCATCAGCGTTATAAAATCTTAAATAAGCGTCATTAATTTTGTCCTTCTCTATAAAAATTACTTGGTCGCAACCAATGTTTTTGCGATCTGAAATTTTTATAATTTGATCTTTAGTAAGAGAAAAAGATTTTTTTCTATTATCAAATATTACAAAGTCATTACCTAGACCATCCATTTTATATGCATCTAATTTATTCATATTTTTAAGTTTTATCTTTATTTATTGACTTTTTGAACCTCAATATGTAGTTTGCCGGTTATTCCCGCAAAATAAAGTTTTTTGCGGTGCCTTTGGAAACAAAGGGATCGACACTAGTCAGCGAGGGTTCGCCCACTAGTGCGATTGGTGTTGGAGTAAACTATGTTTGAAAATTTAACAAGTAAATTTGAAGAAGTTTTTAGTTCTTTAAAAAAAGCACCTTCTCTTGATGAAAAACAAGTTGATGAGGGATTGAGAAATATTAGGCAAGCTTTATTAGAAGCTGATGTTGCTTTGCCAGTTGCAAAAGAATTAATAAAAAATATTAAGCCAAAAGCTATTGGAAAAGAAATTATTAGATCAACTAGCCCAGGACAAATGATAGTCAAGGTTGTTTTTGACGAAATGGTAAAAATTTTAGGTGATGAAAAATCAGAGCTAAATTTAAATACAGTACCTCCCGCTTGTTTAATGTTAGTAGGTTTGCAAGGATCAGGAAAAACGACTACTGCAGCAAAATTAGCAAAATATTTAGAAAAAAATAATAAAAAAAAATCTTTAATGGTAAGTTTGGATGTTTATAGACCTGCGGCGCAAGAACAACTAAATATATTGGGAGAAAAAAACTCTATACAAACTTTACCTATAGTTAAAGATCAATTACCACTTGATATAGTCAAACGCGCCCTTAATGCAGCTTCATTAAGTGGATCTGATATAATAATTTTTGATACCGCAGGAAGAACACAAATTGATCTTTCTATGATGAATGAAATAAAGAAAATTAAGTCTTTAGCAAATCCAATAGAAACAATTTTAGTTGCAGACTCACTTACAGGACAAGCCGCTGTGAACATTGCCCAAGAATTTAAAAAAGCAGTAGAGTTGACTGGTATTATTTTAACTAGAGTAGATGGCGATGGCAGAGGTGGTGCTGCTTTAAGTATGAAATTTTCGACAAACACACCAATTAAATTTATAGGTGTAGGAGAAAAAACTGACCAACTAGATGTTTTCCATCCAGACAGAATAGCTAACAGAATTTTAGGAATGGGCGATGTTGTTTCGTTAGTTGAAAAAGCTTCACAAGATTTAGATGAGGAAAAAATTAAAAAAACTGAAGAAAGTATAAAATCAGGTTCTTTTTCAATGGAAGATTACTTAAGCCAACTTAGACAAATGAAAAAAATGGGTGGAATGGAGGGAGTTTTATCTATGCTACCTGGTGTTTCAAAAATAAAAAAGCAAATGGACAATGCAAATATAGACGAAAGTATTATTAAAATAAATGAAGCAATTATTTTATCAATGACAAAAGATGAAAGACAAAATCCAAAAATAATTAATGGTTCAAGAAAAAAAAGAATTTCTAGTGGTTCTGGAGCGGACGCGGCCACTATAAATAAGTTGCTAAAGCAATTTAAAATGATGACCAATATGATGAAAAAAATGTCTAAAGGTGATCCTAAAGAAGGAATTCCTCCAGAAATTCTAAATCAACTAAAATAAAAAAGGAAAAATATGCTTAAAATTAGATTATCAATGGGTGGTGCTAAAAAAAGACCCATTTATAAAATTGTAGTTGCGGACAGTAGATTTCCAAGAGATGGAAGGTTTATTGAAAAAGTAGGCTTTTTTAACCCTCTACTTCCAAAAACAAAAAAAGAAAGAATTAATTTAGAAGTTGAGAGAATAAAGCATTGGATAGATAAGGGTGCTAAACCGACTTTAAGGGTTTCTAGAATTTTAGGTGAAGCAAAACTTTACCCAATGCCCCCACAAGGAAATAATCCATTAAAGGCTATTCCTAAAAAAGATAGGAAAAAAGATAAAACAGATGGAGAAAAACCTGCAGAAGGTGCAAAAACTGAAACTAAACAAGAAGCAAAAAAAGAGGAACCTAAAAAAGAAGCGCCTAAACAAGAAGCAAAAAAAGAGGAACCTAAAAAAGAAGCGCCT
>MDTG01165023.1_pt1 | contig 10094 bp, 14 predicted proteins | sample 811421 | NCBI WGS metagenome assembly MDTG01 (sample SAMN05326645, study PRJNA326480) | marine metagenome | isolation source: seawater | place: Pacific Ocean: South East | collected 2011 | reverse complement strand
ATGTGCTCTAACCATTGGAAAAACATAATCTTTTACAAAAGTATTTTTTAAGTTTTCAATAATTATTTTTTTAACACCCAGCTCTTTTGCATTTTTAATTATTTTTTTTTTATTAATTATCTGTCCTATATCAGCAGTATAAGCAATTATTTCTGCATTATAATTTTCTTGAAGCCATCTTAGAATTATAGAGGTATCAAGACCTCCTGAATAAGCTAGAACAATCTTTTTCATTTAGCCACAATATTTTTTAGCTGTGTTATAAGCTTTGGTAAAACCCATCATGGAATAGTGATCAGTAGTCTGTGCTCCTTTTTTTGTATTAGCTATGATCATTAAGTTTGTTGCTCTTTTCATTAATTTAATAATTTTTTTCTCTTCATTCGTGTCTAGAAGCCAAGCAAATTTACCTTGAGAGAAAAAAGAAAAACTACTTTTACCAGATTTTGCAGTTACAGTAGAAGCCTTATATTCATGACCACTAGTTACGCTAACTTCGTCTTTTATACTTTCACTTGGTCTGAATGTTACAAATAATCTTGAGTCATCTCTTTTTAAACTTTTAGGAACTCTTTTACTAGGGATGGTTTGAGCAAAGCAAAGTTTACCTTTATCAGTTTGAACACTGAAGCTCTCCCAGTTTTTATATTTGCCGATTGTTTTAGGGTTATTTGCCATTAAATTAGAAGAAAAGAATATAAAGGCAAATAGTATTAGTAGATTTCTATATTTCATAATTTTAGTTTTTATACTAAAAAAAAAGTATTTCAATGCTTTGAATTAAGGTGCAGGATTTGGATTATTATTGTGTATTAAGTTAATCTTCTCCATCATCTCTTCAGTAAATTTGACGTTAATACTAGCAATATTTTCTTTTAATTGTTCCATTGTTGTTGCCCCAATTATATTGCTAGTTACGAAAGGTCTTGAATTAACAAAAGCTTGAGCAAGTTGAACCATAGTAATATTATTTTCTTTTGCTAACTTATAGTATTCTTCATAAGCTTTCATCGCCAATGGGTTAATCATTCTTTCCCAACCTTTAAACAAAGTCATCCTTGCGTTCTTTGGCATTTGACCATTTCTATATTTTCCTGACAAAGCTCCTGCAGCAAGAGGATAATAAACCAGCAAACCACATTTTTCTCTTATTGAAATTTCTGACATACCTACTTCATAGGTTCGGTTAACTAGACTATAAGGATTTTGAACTGACATCATCCTTGGTAAATTTTTATTTTTAGATAACCCTAAATATTTTGAAAGTCCATAAGGAGTTTCATTGGACATTCCAATATACCTAATCTTTCCTTTTTTAATAAATGTTTCTAAAGCTTTTAAAGTATTTTCAAAATCATTCCATTCTCGCTCGTTTTCGTTAAGCGTAAACTCTCTTCTACCAAATGTATTTGTAGACCTTTCAGGCCAATGCAATTGATATAAATCTATATAATCTGTTTTTAATCTTTTTAAACTTCCATCAATAGCTTCGCCTATTTTTTTTTCTGTATAATTGTTTTCTCCTCCTCTTATCCAATCACAACCTGGGCCAGCCACTTTAGATGCTAAAATAATTTTTTCTCTTATCTTTCTTTTTTCAAACCAGTTACCAATCATTTTTTCAGTTTTTCCATATGAGTCTGAAGTAGGAGGAACTGAATATATTTCAGCTGTGTCAAAAAAATTAATTCCTTGATCAACAGAGTAATCCATCTGCTCAAAAGCATCTTTTTCAGAATTTTGAGTACCCCAAGTCATGGTTCCGAGACAAATCAAACTTACATCTATGTTTGTAGTACCAAGTTTTTTAAATTTCATAATATTTTAATATTTAAAGGTTAATTAAAGTATATATTGCCTGTTGAAAAGTTCTAAAAAGTAATTATATTAATCATATGGAATTAAACAAACAAAGAACAAGTTCAAAATCATCTCTATCAGAGGCTATTATAGATCAAGGTCTCAGGTCTTATATGTTAAAAGTTTATAATTATATGGCTTCAGGTGTCCTCTTGACAGGAGTTGTTGCTTTATTTTTATTTAAATTGGCAGTTGTTTCAGACTCAGCAACTGGACAAATAATTGGACTTACAAGTCTTGGTAATGCAATTTATAATTCTGCATTAATGTGGGTACTTATGTTAGCTCCATTAGGAATAGTATTTTATATGAGTTTTGGAATAGCAAAAATGAGTGCTGCAAAAGCACAGACAGTCTTTTGGATTTTTGCTGCTTTGATGGGAGCCTCTTTATCTTCTATATTTTTGGTTTATACAGGATCAAGTATTACTCGAGTTTTTTTTATAACTGCAGGAACATTTGGTGCAATGAGTATTTATGGCTATACAACAAAAAAAGATCTAACAAAATTAGGTTCATTTTTAATGATGGGTCTAATTGGAATCATTATAGCCTCGATCGTTAATATATTTATGAAGTCTTCTATGATGTATTTTGTAATATCAATTATAGGTGTTTTGGTTTTTGTTGGACTGACAGCGTACGACACTCAAAAAATTAAAAATATGTATCTTGTTAGCGACTCAGGAGAGCTAATGGGAAAAAAAGCTGTTATGGGAGCATTAACTCTTTACCTAGACTTTATTAATCTATTTATAATGTTGCTTAGACTTTTTGGTCAAAGAAGATAGCAAGTTCTTGTCATTTATTACTTAATAATCTTTAGATTGTTCCAATTTGTTTTTGTTATAAGATTGTTAAGATTTTCTGATTTTTTAATAACACAACCATTTTTGTCTTTAATTAAAAATTTTTCGTTCAAATAATTTGGCTTAAAGCATTTAAATATTCGATAAACTGGTTTTTCAGAGGCTCTTTGGTATACATCAAAAGAAATTTCTTTTGATCCTGAAGACAGGCTATAATCTCTCCAGTTACCATTTGATACCATTTTTGCATAAAGATTTAAAATGGTTTTCAGTTCTTTTTTTACAAAAAAAATTTCTCTCTGATTTTTATTTTTTTCATTATTAACAACTAATCTTAATTTTTTCATAAATTGTACTTTTTAATTAATGGTACTTGTAAAGCTGTAAAAATAAAAGTTAGAGGTAAAATTCCCCAAACCTTAAAATTAACCCAGATCATTTCACTTTGAGTTCTCCAAACTATTTCATTTAATACTGCGAGAAAAATAAAAAAATATGCCCATCTATAATTTAACTTATCCCAACCTATATCTTCTAATTTAAATGATTTTTCTAAAAAGAACTTTAAGAAATTTTTTTTAAAGAAACTTTTACTAATTAATAGAATAAGAGCAAAAATGATGTTTATTATAGTGGGCTTCATATACAAAAAAACTGGATTGTTGAAATATAGAGTTAATCCTCCAAAAAAAGATATGATAATTGCTCCAAACAAGGGAACATAGGGTATTTTTTTTTCAACAAAATAAACTATTGCTACTGCAACAATTGTAGAAATGATTAAAGGAGGTATTGCCAGAGTTAAATTATTTCCATTTTTATAATATATGGTAAAGAAAATTAATAACGGCCCAAAGTCAGTGATAAACTTTAATAAAGACTTATTCACATATTTACCCTAACATAAATCTGTTTTTAAATAAATTTATATATTGATTTTTTTAAAAAAAATATTATCTTTTAAATAATGTCAATTAATAACAATGCAAAGTTTTCAATTGGAGAAACTGTAAAGCACAGACATTTTGATTTTAGAGGGGTAATATATGATGTTGATTTTGAATTTAATAATTCTGAAGAGTGGTACCAATCTATTCCCAAAAATGTAAGACCAAGAAAAGATCAACCCTTTTATCACTTATTAGCTGAAAGTAATGAAGTTACTTATGAAGCTTATGTTTCAGAACAGAATTTGTTAAGTGATAAATCTGGTGAACCCGTCAAACACCCTATGATTAGTGAAATTTTTTCTGGAAGACGAGGAACTAGCTACTTTAAACCCTCTAATTAAAACAAAAAGTTTAATCCGCCATAAATTCAACATTATTAACTCAAATCTATGACAAAAATGTAGGGTAATTCTACGATTGTTATAGCCTGATTGGGAATTATTCATACTTCTTTAACTCCCTCTCAATTCTCAATTAGGCTGAAAAATCACCTTCACATAGGATTTATATTATTATAGTTAAATCAGTATGTTTAAAATTATATCGCCAAGCAACATTTATCTATTGATTGAGAAACTAATAAAAACTATTAACTCTTTTTTTTTCTTAATTTTGATTATAGGACTTACCTTTGCATTGGTTTTATCTCCTCCAGATTATATCCAAGGAGACTCAGTAAGAATTATGTATATTCATGTACCTTCCGCTTGGATAGGTTTAGCAAGCTTTTCCTTAATTGCATTACTCTCTATACTAAATTTTGTTTTTAAAATTAAAAACTTTTATTTGATAAATAAAAGCTTAGCCCCAATAGGTTTGCTCTTTACATCTTTGGCTATAATTACTGGTTCGCTTTGGGGACAACCAACATGGGGAACTTGGTGGGTGTGGGATGCAAGAATAGTTTCAATGATGATTTTAATGTTTTTTTATATCCTTTATATAATGAGTTTTAAATTTATTAAAAAAGAGGAAATCCTACTCAAAGTATCCTCACTAATTGCCATTTTTGGTTCGATTAATATTTTTGTTGTCAAATATTCTGTTGATTGGTGGGCTACTTTGCATCAGCCTGCCAGCGTAAAGCTTAACTCTTCAACTACCATACATTCTTCAATGATGTTACCATTAATACTAATGTTGTTAGCCTTCCTTTTATATAGTGCGTTAATTTTTCTAATGAAATATAAGACAGAAATCATTAGAATGAAGAAAAAAAACATTAAAAGATTATGATTGAAAATTTTATAATGATGAACGGATATGGATTATTTGTATGGCTTTCATTTGCAATAGTTTTGAGTTCATGTGCAATTGTCTACTTTAGGACAAAGAAAACCTTGAAAAAATATGAAAAAGAGTTTTTGGCTGAATTAGAAAAACTATCAAAAGAAGAAAGACAAAATGTTTTAGAAAAATCTAGAGTAGCCAACCAGATTTTAGCAGCAAGTTCTAAAACGAACTAAAGCATTTTTTAATGCTTACTAAAAAAGTTAAAAGAAGAATAGTATATTTATTATTATTTATTTTCATTTTATCAATCTTTATATTCTTAACTCTAAGAACATTAAACGATAATATTCTTTATTTCTTAACTCCTACAGAAATAAATGAAAAAGAAAATCTTAAAAAAGATAACCTTATAAGAATAGGAGGAATGGTAAAAAAAAATTCAATTCAAACAAATTCAAAAGAAATACAATTTATCATTACAGATGAAAAAAATGAAATAATAGTGAGTTATTCTGGAACAGTACCTAATTTGTTTTCAGAAGGAAAAGGAGTTATAGCTGAAGGAAAACTCAAAGATAAAAAGTTTTTTATCGCAGATAGAATTTTAGCAAAGCATGATGAAAATTATATGCCACCCAAGGTAAAAAAATCTAAGGGTTATGATGCTAAGTAATATAGGTTTTTTTTTAATTATATTCACTTTTATCACAAGCATTTCAATAATCTTTAAGTCATTTACAAATTTAAAAGAGAAAAAAAATTTAGTTAATAAAGATATTTATCAACTTTCTCTTTATCAAACAACTTTTGTTATTTTAAGTTTTTTTACTTTATTATCTGGATTTGTTATTTCTGATTTTTCTTTAGTTAATGTTTATGAAAATTCACATAGTGACAAACCGTTGTTTTATAAGATTGCGGGAACGTGGGGGAACCATGAAGGTAGTCTACTTTTATGGATAAATATTTTAGTTATTTTTTCTTATTTATTTTTAATTTATAACAAAAAAAGCCCTAAAAACTTTCGTTTATATTCTTTAATTTTTCAAAATTTATTAATCTTAGGATTTCTAATTTTTTTATTTATCAACTCAAACCCATTCGTTAAAATTCATCCTACACCTTTAGAGGGATTGGGTCTAAATCCAATTTTACAAGATCCTGCTTTAGCTATTCATCCTCCTCTTTTATACGTAGGGTTTGTTGGCTCTTCTATTTATTTTTCCGCTGCTTTAGCTTCCTTGACCTCTGGTTACAAGGGTAGATCATTTGCAACAACAATTAAAACTTGGGTATTAATTTCATGGGCTTTTCAAACACTCGGTATTATTGCAGGATCTATATGGGCTTATTATGAATTGGGTTGGGGAGGATTTTGGTTTTGGGATCCAGTAGAAAATGCCTCGTTAATGCCTTGGTTTGTAATTACTAGTTTAATGCATTCAATAATTGTTCTAGAAAAAAGAAATCTTATTTATACATGGGTGATTATACTTTGCTTGTTAGCATTTACCTTAAGTGTTGTGGGTACTTTTTTAGTTAGATCTGGAGTATTAAATTCAGTCCACACCTTTGCAAATGATCCGTCTAGAGGAATTTATATACTGATTTTTTTGTCCTTTATGATTTTTACCTCCTTAATCATTTTTTTTAAGCACATAGAAAAAGAAAATTATTTTATTAACTTAAAAAGTAAGGAGACTTTTATTTTGATCAATAATTATTTTATGGCATTCTTTTTAGTTACAGTATTAATTGGAACTCTTTACCCAATATTTTTGGAAGTTTTGTCTAATGCCAAAATTTCAGTAGGGCCCCCATTTTATAATATTATAATGATACCTGTGGTGGTTCCTTTTTTAATAATAATGGCGATTGGTCCTAAGATTAGCTGGATAAGAAATTATTATAAGAATATTAAGTTTGCCTCCTTTGCTTTATTATTCGCAATATTAATTAACTTTGTTATTTACTATACTTTTGGAAATGAAAGCGTGATGTCAAACCTTATTATTATTTCATCTATTTTCTTAATAATTTATTCTCTTAATGACTTAATTGGCTTGATAATAAAAAAGAAATACTTTGATTTTTCTAGAGTTATTTCACATTTAGGTTTTGGATTTTTAGTTTTTTTTATAGGAGTGAATCATATTTATTCAGTCAAAGAGGATTTTAATTTGAAAATTGGTGAAGAAAAGAAACTTAATAATTACAAAATTAATTTTAAATCATTACAGGTTAAAGAAGAAAAAAACTACAAAACTATAATTGGGAATTTTTATATTATTAGCTCAAAAGATAACTCAGAAAAAAAATTAAATCCTGAAATTAGAGTATACGATAACCCAGAAACTCTAACGTATGAAGCTTCTATTAAATCTACAATTTTTTCTGATATCTATCTTACCATGAGCAATATATCTCGATCAGATTACTATAACATTAAATTCCAAGTAAAACCTTTTATGATTTGGATATGGTTATCAGCTATAACTATATCAATTGGGGGATTTTTAAGAATATTTAAAAAAGGTTAAAAATGAAAATTTATTTTTTTAGAACTTTAATATTTTTATTTATAATTTTTACTCTAGGTGTTTTTTTTCTTAGCCTAGATAAATCAAAAATTTATGATACAAAAAATATTATAGGTCAAAATTTACATAATTTTGAATTAAAGTCTTTAAGTGGCTTTGAAACTATTAACGAACAAGATTTAAAAAAAAATAAATTTACTCTTTTAAATTTTTGGGCATCCTGGTGTGAGCCATGTCATTTAGAGCATATACATTTAATGAATTTAAAAGAAAACGATACCAATTTAAAAATATTAGGTATTAACTTTAAAGATAAAAAAAATAATGCATTAAATTTTTTATCTGATCATGGAAATCCTTATTATTTGACAGCTAAAGATAAAGATGGAAAAATTGCAATTAATTTTGGGGTTTATGGCATTCCAGAAAGTATTTTAGTAAATAAAGATTTAGTAGTCATAAAAAAATTTATAGGACCCTTAATGAAAGAAGACTATAGAGAAATATTGCAATTAATTAAATAATAAATGAAGAAAATTATTTTAATTTTATTTTTTTTAATAAATCTATTTAATAATTGTATTGCACAAGAATCAAATTTACAATTAAAGATATATAAAAATCTTCGATGTTTAGTTTGTCAAGGTCAATCAATAGCTGGTTCAAATTCTGATTTTGCTCAAACAATTAAGTTAGTTGTTAAAGATCAGATCAATCAAGGAAAGTCTGAGGAAGAAATTTATAATTTTTTAATAAAAAAATATGGAGAATGGATAGTTTATAAACCAGAATTTAATAAAAAAAATTTCTTACTATGGTTCTTGCCATACCTAGTTTTATTTTTTGGAGGTATTTTAATTGTTTTTATTATTAAAAAAGGAAAGAATAATAGGGTTTAATTGAAGGTATACTTTTTCTAATTTAGGTAGTATTTTTAAATAAATGAATTATAAAATTATTTTTATCTCAGCATTTTTACTGACCCTAAGCAATAATATATTTGCTGCAGAGGGTAATAAGGAAATTTCCTTTTACACAGGTCAATTCGATATCACTGATGACGTGGGAGATGACAAGACTAGTCTTTTTGGAATTGAACATAAAAATCCTAATTTATTTAGAAATACTTTTTTGGGAAAAATAATGCCAGTTACAGGCGGTATGATTACTGGAAAAGGTGCAGCCTATATTTACACGGGTGTTGAAGCCGAATATGATTTAGGACCTGTAAGAATTTTGCCTAGTTTTACCCCAGGTTATTATGAAAAAGGTAATGGGAAAAATCTTGGAGATGTTCTTGAATTTAAAAGTCAAATCAAGGTAGGCTTTGATATTTTTAAAGATTCTCAGATTGGCTATAGTTACAGCCATATATCAAATAATGATTGGGGAGATGTAAACCCAGGTAGTGATAATCAATCGTTAACTTTTTCTAAAAAGTTTTAATATTACTATGCCCATAGATGATTGCTATAACGTCGAAGACTTCAGAAAATTAGCAAAAAAAAATCTTCCAGCGCCAATATTTCATTACATAGACGGCGGTTCTGACGATGAATCAACTCTGAAGAGAAATACTGAGTCATTTTCTAAATGTGATTTAGTGCCTAATATTTTAGCTAGCGTGGGTCAGCCTGATCTCTCCACAAAAGTATTTGGAAAAAAAATTAGCATGCCTTTATTTTTATCTCCAGTAGCAATGCAAAAACTTTTTCATCATGATGGTGACAAAGCTAGTGCTAGAGCAGCAGAAAAATTTGATACATTTTATAGTATGTCAACTATGGCAACATCTTCGATTGAAGAAATATCCAATATATCTGGAGGACCAAAAATGTTTCAAATATACATACATAAAGTTAAGGGTTTAACAGATGATTTAATTGACAGATGTAAAAACTCTGGTTTTAATGCAATGTGTCTTACTGTAGACACTGTAGTAGCCGGCAATCGTGAAAAAGATCACAGATGGGGCTTTACCACACCTCCAAAACTTACTTTAAAAAGCTTATTAAGTTTTGCGTTACGTCCTAAATGGGTATTTAATTATTTAACGCATGAGAAATTTCAATTAAAGAATGTTACAAATTTTACTAAAAAAGGAACCAGCATAGCCAAAGGTGTTATGGAGTACATAAACGAACAATATGATCCTGCAATGAGTTGGAAGGATGCAGAATATTGTATTAAAAGATGGGGTGGTCCTTTCGCAATAAAAGGAGTTATGTCAGTTGAGGATGCAAAACGGTCAGTTGATATTGGAGCCTCAGCAATAATGTTATCTAATCATGGTGGGAGACAACTTGATGGATCTAGAGCACCCTTTGACCAATTACCTGCAATAGCAGATGCTGTTGGAGGAAAAATTGAGATTATTTTAGACGGTGGAATTAGAAGAGGAACACATGTGCTAAAAGCTTTATCTATGGGAGCAACATCATGTAGTTTAGGAAAGGGATATTTATTTGCACTTGGGGCAGGAGGAGAAAAGGGAGTAGAAATGCTTTTAAAAAGAATGAAGGATGAAATTACTAGAGATATGATTTTATTAGGGTGTAAAAACATTAAAGAACTTAACAAAAGCAAGATTGCATACAGGTAATGTCAAATTAGCATATCTTAAATCTATTTAAAATGAATATAAAGAAATTATGAAGTTAGCAAAAAATTTAGAAAGACTTGGAACTGAAACTGCCTTTAGT
>MDTG01424163.1_pt1 | contig 10095 bp, 9 predicted proteins | sample 811421 | NCBI WGS metagenome assembly MDTG01 (sample SAMN05326645, study PRJNA326480) | marine metagenome | isolation source: seawater | place: Pacific Ocean: South East | collected 2011 | reverse complement strand
CAGGTTTTTTAAAAAATAAACAGAAAATTCACTCAGGAATTATGAGGACATCAATATTCAAAAGAGAGTCGGTATTAAAGACCATATCAGAGAATATAGTATCTGTGGTGTTTTATAAAAAAGAAAGAAATATTCATTCCTCCTTTAAAGATAATGTTTACATGTTGAGCGACAGAGCTCACCGTGTAGCTTTTCTAAGCTTTATCGTCAGACCTATTATAGAAATACTATTGATATTTATAGTGCTTCTATTAATTTTGACTAACTTTAATATAAAAGAAAACTCCGAGTTTTTGCTTGTATTTTCATTTGTATTATTTCGTGCGGTGCCTCCTTTAAGCTTAATGGTATCTTCGTTCGGGCTGCTTAAAATAGGCGTTGATAATTACGATGTATATAATGCGGAACTTTCTAGATTGGACTTACTAAAAGATAATGATGAAAAGGGAAAGATTTCAGCGAATGAGTCTACAAACTTATTTGTTTTTAAGTCAAGCCTATATACCTCTGAGATTGCATTTGATTACGGTAAATCTACTATTATTAAGGGTGATTCGGGGGTTGGGAAGACTACATTATTTTATAAGTTACTCCAATTGTTGCCATTGGACCAAGAAGAAACACTCGAAGTTGACGCTGAGCACAATGACTATTTAGAGCATAGTTTCTTTGTCCCGCAAAATGGATTATTGATACTAAGTAATCTGGCATTAACACTTCAATACTATAATGTTACAAATTATTCTTTAGACGATTTGACCTATCTTGCTAGAAAATTCGATTTGCATATACCTAATATTTTGGAATATGACTTAGGATATTATGGTTCGAGAATAAGTGGGGGCCAAAGGCAGAAAATATCGATAATTGTGGCTCTCTTGTCAGGAAAAAACATTTTATTCATGGATGAATCTTTTTCTGCGATTGATCCATCAACAGTAAAGAAAATTATTAATGAAATTTCAAAAAGAGAAAAAACCTTTCTTGGAATATTTCATAGTAATGAATTTGATGATCTCGTTGACGCTGTCACAAGTATTAAATTTAAGTGAGGTAAGGCATTCACTTAGGAAGGGAGGCTATAAGGTTAGATATATCTTAAACTATTGATGGTACTTAGTTGAAAGTGTATGAGGATGCTCACCTTGTTTAAAAGAAGGATATTTTTTTAAGCCCTGAAGATTAAGATTTTATTGAGAGATTTACAAGTTTGCAATATGCGATATTTCTTATGTTTATAAGCGATCTCATTATACTTTGTGCCAACCCCTTTAATGGGATAAATTTGGAAGCATAGGTATGTTTGCACAAGACAGATGAAACGCTTTTATTAAGTATTAGATAATAGAAATACTTAACCTTGTATTAAATTGTGCTTCTGACCAATTACTATTTTGATGTTATCGTATTCGCTTGAGAAAAATTTTTAAAAAGCATGCAGTGTTTATTTTGTTAAAAATATGTGGAAAAAAATAAAGGAAGTTGGGTTTTTGAGGTTTTTTATGCTTTGTATTATGTACCCTTTTTCTAGAGCGAGATTTTATATAAAGCGCTTAAGATGGAGGTTGATTACAAACCAAGAAGTTCATGATGTTTTTACAACTATATATGAGAAAAATCTGTGGTTATCTAATGAGTCAGTTTCGGGAGATGGTAGTGAAGTTGCGTATACTGAAAGTCTGAGGGCCTGGTTGATTGACAATATACCAAAGTACCGAATTGAGACCATTGTAGATGCTCCTTGCGGAGATTTTAATTGGATGAGACATGTTATATCTCACGTCGATGTTAGTTATTTGGGTATAGATATTGTAGATAAGCTAATTGAATCTAATACTCAGGCTTATGGTTGTGAGGGAATAAATTTCAAGAAACTCAATATTATCTCGGAACCAATTCCTAGGTGTGAGCTGCTTTTTGTAAGGGATTGTTTATTCCATTTTTCGAATCAAGATATTAATCGTTTTCTGGCAAATATTGAAGAGGCTGATTACAAGTATCTCCTGACCACATCACACATAGTGGATGAAAACTTCGTAAATACTGATATACGAACAGGTGATTTTCGTATCATTGACTTGTTCAAACCTCCTTTTTCATTCAATAAGGATCACATTTTAGACTTCGTGCAAGATTACCCAAACGACCACAGCAAGCCGAAACAAATGATCCTTATCAGAAAGGAATTTGTTCCAACACGTCTGCGCGTTGATGAAAATTAGATTTGGCGCATGGTTCTTCATATTTTATAGAGCCCCAAAAGTAGAGTGATATATTCGTAATTTGAAAAATTGAATTGGAGGCCATCACAATCTCTTGGGTTGGGTATACAGCAAACTTACGCTTTGATAAGAAGTCAAATTAGAAATAAGTAACCCAATGAAAACAATGATTAACCTTTAATTTGTATAATATTGGTTTATTTTAAAGTCACTACTATAATATGAATTATAAGATTTATTCTTTAAAAAATTATATTAAATATTCCTTAATGATAATTCTCAGCCAGTAATTCTAATTGAGTGATCTCTAATTCTAAGTAACAAAGTTTATAAAAATGAAAATTGGTGTTGTTGTTAATAAAAAATATAATGAGTATTCATATCATACAGATTCAGTAAACAAGATTACTCGGCTTCTTTTGGAAGAATATGAGAAAAGCGATGTAAATTTTTTTATTGAAAAACAAAAACTTATAGTCCACAAAAATCGTTTTTTTCAAAAAGTTTTGAATTTATTCCAAACAATTAAATTTCAATTTAAACCATTGAATTATGACGTATTGCATGTGATATCTGAATCTGAATTGACTTTAGGTTCATTTAGTTCGAAGAAAATTATAGTGACATTACATGGTGCTGAGTATTTTTCGCACCCAGATTTGAGAGCACGTTCAAGAAAAAATTTGTCTGAACGATTATCAAGAATTTTAATAAGGTGCTTTAAAAACAAAATTGATTTATTTACTACGGTAAGTTGTTGGGCAGCAGATATATGGAGGTTAGGTTTTGGCATTAGTCCTGAAAAAATAAAAATCATATACAACCCTATTAATGCAAATTATTTTGAAGTGAATGCGCTAAATGAGAAAAAAAGACAGGTAGTATTTTTAGGAAATACTAAAAAGCAAAAAAATCTTGAAAGAGTTTTAAGGGCCTCAGAGAAGTTTTACCATAATTATGGTTATCGTTTAGTTCTTATTGGTCCTAATGAAAACATATATGAGCAAAGTTTTATTACTAATTACGGCGTGTTAAGTGATGATGATTTACAAAAAGTTGTGGGGGAGTCAGAAATCATGATTTTTACGTCTCTTGTTGAGTCTTTTGGTATGCCTGCAATAGAGGGATCTCTCATGGGGTGTAAGGTGATTACAAGCAAGAATACAGCTCTTCCAGAGGTTACTATGCAAGCTGAAACTTATGTTGATCCCTACTCTTCTGACTCAATATATATGGGTCTAAAAAAAGCCATGGAAAGGAAATTCACTAAGTTAGATTATTCCGCTTACCATCCCCAAAGAATCTCTGGTGAGTATTTAACGTTATATCGGAGCCTCCTTTGATCTCTATAATTACCGTTACTTTTAATTGCGAAGACCTGATAAAAAAAACAATGGAATCAGTCAAGGTTGTCAAAAGCGATTATAGTGATCTGAAGCATATTATTATCGATGCTAAATCAACCGACAACACAATCTCTTTAATTAAAAAATATCAATTTGATTATTTTGTATCAGAAAAAGATAAGGGAATTTACGATGCAATAAACAAAGGTATTGAGCAAGTTGATCGTAACAACTATATCTTAATTCTTCATGCAGGCGACACTCTATGTGGAGATGGATTTAAAAGTTGTTTGAAGGTCATAAAAGTTTCTGCTCCGGATTTACTAGCATTTTCATTATCTGAGCAGAGTTCGATATTAAAACGATCTGATTACAAGTTGTCACTATTATCTCCAGCTGTTAAGCATCCTGGGCTTGTCATAAGTAAAAGGCTTCACGACGAATTAGGATTTTATGACTTAGGTTACCCAATCAGCGCTGATTATGATTTTGTTTGCAAGGTATTGAATAGTGAAAAAAGAGTTTATTATTGCGATGATGTGCTTATTGATCAGGCACCTTACGGTTTTTCTGGCGATCAAAGAAGATTTATTGAGAAAAAAGTAGAACATCTTTCGATTATTTCGCGTCATGTAAAATTTCCAGTGAGAATATTTGGGTATCTAAGTATAATATTAGATATCTTAAAAGGAATATTGCACTTCAGTATTAGAAAAAACATTAATGTTTAAAAATTATTATTTGTTGCTGGAATGTCTTGATAAGAGTTTAAAAAAAAGTCAATATTTCTTGTCTGCCTGATAATCTTATCCACATTATCTGAGTTAGTTGCTTAGTTATTTGTTAGTAAGTCATGTAGAAGGAGGTGTCATTTGTTTCTTAAAGATGAGTTAATAAATTCGATTAAGGAGGTCTTCGAAGAGCTCGTCTTGTTAGATAACTTCACGATTTCAACGGATAATGGTCCTTATAAAGATAAAGAGCTTCCAGTAAGATTTAATTGTCATTTGCTAATAATCGGATCTTTTCTAATACGAAATGGCCTTATTGAAAGAGAACGTCTCTCTGAATTAGAGAAGTTTGTTTCTAACATGATTGAAAATGACTCTAAGTTTAACTATAAATTCCGTGAATCAAATTTTACCAAGCGAGATACTGTTAACGGTACAATGGGCCCTGCTTGGGTAGCTGAATCTCTTTTATATGCAGGAGATGCTTTAGGACGTCAAGACTTTACGGATGAAGCTCGAAGATTATTAAATTGTCATGTTTTCGATGAAACAAATAGATGTTGGCATAGATTGACTCCATGCGGGATGCTATTACCCATCGACTACACATTTAATCACCAGTTATGGTTTGCTGAGCAGTGCCTCAAAACTTACGAGCCTGATTTAATTGATCAAGCATCTAGTTTTCTAGAATATCAAATACCAAAACTAATACTTTTGAGAAACGGAATAATTCACCATTACACACCTATCATAAAGTTTCTAAAGAAACCCACTATCGGCCACCTGACAGATCTTTATTACTCTTATGGTCAATTTTTGTTATCAGGTGCTTATCAAAAGGACAAGTCCGTGGCATATCAAGGTTTTAATCTTAAGGCTCTGGCGGGATGTTTCAAACTGGCTCCTCAGTTAAAGTGTTGGTCTTCTAATAAATTTAAAAAATTAACAAAGTTTGAATATACTGCTGAAATCAATTGTAAACTTTCAGCTAATGCTTATGGTTATCAATATAATCCGTCAGTATACGAGTTCCTTTTCTGGTTTAAGACGTGTAATCCATGTCGATTTGATTATGTTAAAAGCTTCATTGAGAAAGAACGAATAATTCATAATAATTTACAGCCACGAGAAACAACTATCCAAAAATTACGTATTTATGAGGTTATAAGCTATTTGGAGTCAGATGATTAATTTAAGTATAGTCGTTCCAACGTACAAAAATTGGGACGAAATCTCTTTAAATTTTTCTCATTATTCTCCTTATCGAGATCAATTAGAGATTTTAGTCGTCGATAATAATGAAACTAGTGTTGTGCCTGACGTTATTCCTAACTGGTTTAGGGTGATTCACGAGCCTAGACCAGGAAGTTATTCTGCGCGGAATACAGGTATAAAAAACTCAAGTTACAAATTCATTTTTTTTACAGATTCTGATTGCTATTTACCCCAGCCCTCTATCGAGCTTCTATTAAATTTATCTGAAGGTCCGCTTGAAGTATACTCTGGTCCTACAATAATTAAGTCCCAAACTGAAAATAACATTGTCTTTATTCACGACAAGCTATTTGCATTTGACTTTAGGCGAATGAAAGCCTCAGGATCCGCTGTAACTTCGAACCTACTAGTTCCTAAATGTTATTTTGATTGTTTTGGTTATTTCAATGCAGATACTTTTTCAGGTGGAGACGTTGAATGGACGAAGAACTATACTCGGCATCGAGAAATAATTTATAAAGATGACCTAGAAGTGCATCATCCAGCGAGAAGAACACTAAAAGATTTAGAAACTAAGGTCCGCCGTGTAGTAGGAGGGCAATTTAAAACACTATCACTTTTAAGAACGATAATATTAGTACTTGCTCCTCCAGTTGTCAGATTCAAAAAGGTAATTTTTTCGGATGTTTCTCCAACATCCAAAATAAGTCTAATTGCATTGTTGTGCCGTCTCAAGTGGGTTGAGCTTTATGAGTTGCTTAAGCTTATGATGGGTCGACCTAGAGAGAGGATGTAGATGATATTTCGAGCATTACTTCTAATTACTCTCTGCGGCGGACTATTTTATTTTGGTGACTTGAAAATAAGATACATCGCCCTTTTTGGTATTTATGCCCTTATAGCACCATGGTTATTTTTTGAGATATTAGGAAAAAAACGAGCAAAAATTCTACAACTTTGTTTAGCATGCTTATTACTACTTCTATCTTGTATATGGATAGTTATTTCTCAAAGGGTAATTGATGTGGGTCTTAACTTCACTTACTCGATACTTTACCTGTCTGGATTCTCAACATTCTTGCTTTTTGCAATGAGCAATATACTTTATAGAGTCGAACTAAATAAATTCATAGGGTCTGTTTCAGTTATTGTGATTTCTTTCGCTGCTCTTAATATGCTATTCATTTTATATACTCCAGATCCTTATTCGACTATTTCGTTGTTCACTGGAACGCCAATTGAAAACTTCTCAAGATTGGATAATAGGTTACTAATGCCTTTTGGTCATCCTGCTCAACTGGGCCTTGTTGCAGCATGTTCTATATTTGCTTTAACATCATTGAGACAGACTATTTCAGTCAGATTAATTACATTTTTGTTGTTAAGTGTGATATTTCTTACATTTTCTAACTCAATTTATATTCCTGTGATTCTTATTTTTTTAGCAATTTACTTTAAAAATGTTTTAAAAGATCGAAACTTACTTTTATACATTCCAACTTTCACATTTATAGCAGTATCCGCGCTTCTTCTCTTATTATATTTTGAGTTAGGTTTTTATTTCCGAGACATATCAAACATTTCCGAAAGTTCTAATCGTCATATAATGCTTCGACTTCAGACTATCGAAGCAATTTCACAGTTTGGTGTTTATGAATGGCTCTTTGGTATTGGTGCTGGACAGTCAAGATTTTATATAGAGGGAAGTTATTCATTTACTGTTTTGCTTACTTTGCTTTTAGAGGGAGGTTTGCTTCTATTAACTGTTCAGTTATTATACTTAGCAAGTCTTGCTGGCTATTGCAAAACAGATTATTCATGGGCAGTCTGGTGGTTAGTGTTCATTTCGTCGCTTTTTTATCAAGTTAACAATGATATTTCTTTTTACATTTTTCCCCTAGTTTGCATCCTCACAATTGAGTCTAATAATGACAAAGATACTGGTAAATTTAATAAATCAGAAGGGCGCAGGTCCGAAAAACATCGCTCGGCAATTTCTTCTTGAGACAATTGATCATACTGATTTTATATTCATATTGAACGCTGCCCAAGTCGAGGAAAATGTGTTCAATAAGGCATTTATTGAATACAAAATGTTTGATAATAAATTAGTCCAATGTTTTTACTATATTTATTTTTACTATTTATGCCTGCCTTATCTTATTAAGAAAAAAAATATTAAAAGATATTTAGTTTTTGGAAATTATTTGCATGGTTTGGCTTTTTGTCAGAAGGCGGTTTTGATCCATCATCCATACTTGTTTGATTTGAGTGCCATTTTTAAGTTAAAAACTAATTTAATGATGAAAGAACTTGCAAGATATTTTTCTTTTCGTGCTCTGCTTCTTCTGAGATCGAATATCCTACTAATAGTGCAGACAAATAGTATGAACATAAAGTTAAAAAACTCTATGTTTAGGCGTTTCAAGTCGAAGATTATTCCTAATCCATTTTCTAGCTCGCTACAGGCCCGAGTTAAGGGTCAAGCGGCACTCTACCCAATTCGGAATAAAAGATCACCCCAAAATCAATTGTTAAAGTTCGCATATATAACACGTTATTATCCTCACAAAAGGTTCGATCTATTAATGGAATTTATCATCGAATTTCGCAAAAAAAAATTACCTTTCATAGTTTACGTAACAGTAAATAAAGATCATGAGATCAATACCTGTTTTAGTGAATACCCCGAAATAGTAAATAGAGGAGAATTACCGCAGGAGGAACTTCAAAGTATTTATGAAGATATTGATATTTGCCTGTATTTTTCAGACCGTGAAACCTTTGGAAATACGATTTTAGAATCTTTGAAATTTGGTATTCCAATTTTCGGTTTAGAACGTGATTATTTTAAAGATTTCGTGAGAAGTCCAAATTCTGCTTTGATTTCAAAATCAACTGCTGATATGGCAGACTCAATAAGCCATATTGTTAAAAATACTGAGTTATTTATCGATTTATGTAAAGAAAGCTTGGAGTACTCATTACCTTTCAAAAGTGTTAAAAACTGGGTCAAAGAAATGAGTAAATTTTAATGAAAACCTTTATTTCAGTTGTTTCTCATGGTCATTTCTCCATTATTGACAATATTGGTGCAATTTCTGAACTAGCAAAGATGGATGATGTCACTATTTTGGTTCGTGACAACCTTGGAGAAACCTTGCTTAAAGAGTTTTGTGAGAAAAATAAAATTCATTATGTAGAAAATAGCAGCCAGTTTGGATTCGCCAAAAATAATAATCTGAATTTTCGTTGGTTTTCGAAAAATTATTCTGTCAATGCTGACGATCTATTTTTGATAATGAATCCGGATTTCTATATTAGCAGAGCTGATCTTCATATTTTTCAAGAGTTCGTAGCTTCTTCTTCATTTCAACTTACTTCCATTTTACAATATGCAAATAAAGATAGATCTATCATTGAGCCATCGGCACGCATGTTTGAAGGTCCTTTCAAGCTTATTTTAGAACGTTTTTTTATTGGTCGAAAAATACTGGTCCCTAATCAAGGAATTAATACGTCTTTTGATTGGGTTTCTGGTGCTTTTATTGCAGTTACGTTTCGATTGTATGCTGATGTGGGCGGGTTTTGCGAGGACTATTTTATGTACTGTGAGGACGCCGACTTTTGCCTAAAGTGCAAGAGGGCTGGTCACGATGTGGCCATCAACACAAATGTAAGCGGAATCCACTATGCGCAATACGGTAATAGAAAGATTTTTTCTAAGTTATTTTTTATTTCACTTAAAAGTTATACTAGATATCTAATAAGGCTTTATGTTTACAAATTTGGTAATGTTTTTAGATACTTTATCGGAAAGTCAGATAGCTTGTAGACTAAATGGGGCTTTCGGTCAAATTGAATGTAAATTTCGTGTTTATTATTTGAAAAGTTCGAGTTGCATCGCTAGTTGATGCGTCATGAACATCGGGCATTTAATTAGCTTCGCATGAAAAATTAAGTTGGAAATAACAAAAAGAAGCCAAAGTGTTTATCTAAAATAAATTAACTTATAATCGATAAAGAAAACTAGTAAGATCATTTAAAATTTTTGAAAGTCTTCTCTTTGATTGTATTTAAAAAATAACTTAATTCCATATCTAATGAAAAGAATTAATAAAGTAGTAATTCCTTTGGCTGGTATAGGAATAAGAATGCTTTCTGTAATAAAACTGATTCATTTTTTTGGTTTCGGTTTTGGTTCTCCTATAGTTGAAAAACTTATAAAGCTTGATCTTATTGCCTTTGCTAAAACTTTTAAGTCAAGTAAGGAGTTTGTCTATGAGTAATTTCTGTATATTAGTTAGTGGTGGGGCAGGTTTTATCGGAAGTGCGGTAGTTCGCTCAATTATTAATGAAACTAAATTTGACGTGGTTAATCTTGATAAATTAACTTACGCAGGTAACCTCGATTCTTTGTCAGATGTCAATATGTCTCAAGGATATACTCACGAAAAGGTGGATATCTGCGATAGAAAATTACTCGATAGAGTATTTCAAAAATATAAACCTGTCTATGTTATGCACCTAGCTGCTGAAAGCCATGTTGACCGTTCAATTGAGGATCCCTGTGGATTT
>MDTG01358284.1_pt1 | contig 10095 bp, 8 predicted proteins | sample 811421 | NCBI WGS metagenome assembly MDTG01 (sample SAMN05326645, study PRJNA326480) | marine metagenome | isolation source: seawater | place: Pacific Ocean: South East | collected 2011 | reverse complement strand
CAAATCACACAAATAGCGGTAGAATTTGCGTTCAATGGCCAATGCCTCTTTTTCTGTTTCAGCTAAACCAGAGAGTTTGATGTTCTTGCGCACCACCTTTTTCCGATAACCTACTATATGATAAAGCAAAACATATAAGATGTTAGCATAAGCATATAACAACCAAAATGGCAACCATGAAATAAGCACCAAAAAGGGTACTGTAACGATAAAAATGATTCGCTTCATTGCGGCATAATATAGGGGTATAATTAGTGCAGTATTTGCTTAAGAATAGGTATAAAATCTTCTGCACGACGTTCTTTGGCAATCACAGTGCCACTTTCATCTAATAGAAATAATTGGGGAATTGAGTTTACACCATATGCGGCAGCAATGGGGTCATCCCAACGATTTAGGTGCGATACGTGCGTCCAATCGAGTTTGTCATTATCAATGGCTTTTTCCCAAGACCTCTTATTGTTGTCTAGTGAAATGCCAACTATGGCCAAGCCATTGGCTTTAAAGGAATTATTAACCTTGACTAGGTTAGGACTATCAACACGACATGGGCCACACCAAGATGCCCAAAAATCTAAAATAGTCAATTTACCAAGGGAGGAGTTTAGTGTAACAAAAGACTCGTTTGGATTAGGCGCTGAGAAATCAGGTGCTTTATCACCAACATTAACTTCGCCATCTTCAGGTTTATCTTCAGCTTTCTTTGGCGCTAAAAGGGCATTGATCTTGACAGCAGATTTTGTTTTCTTAATGGTTTTACTAAAGCCGTTATAGATTTCATAAGCTGCTTCGTTTTCAATGGCTTTATTCATAACCAATTGCATCAAAACCATCGCAGATATATAGGAGTCAGGATTGGATTTGGTATATTCTATTTGGAAGTTATTAAACTTGGTCTCCATGTCTTTTAGTTGCTCCTTCAAATCTTTGTATCCCAAGCTATCACGCGAAATCACAGCATTTCGCATATCATTTTGAATTTCATTAAAAGACCTGAACAATGGATTGACTTCATCAATATAACGTTTAAAAGCTAGGTTGGTTTTTGTTCCACTCACTTTTGAAGCTTGAATACTGTCTTTGTATATTTCAACCGTAATTTCTCCGGGTTCAACAAATAGGGGTACAGATCCTCTTACACCACTTACCCATAACGATTGATATTCTGGTACTTCAGCAAATCCACTGTATGAAGCTAAGCCTTCCTTTGCGTAAAGCGTATCGGTTACATTGGGTTTGTTATCGTCATCAAAGTTGACAAGAAATATTTGATGGTCATCTTCAACGTCAGCAGAAATGCTTATGGTGTAATCTCCGGAAGATGATTTGCATGAAACAAAAAGAATAATTAGTGTAAGGAAGAAAAGGTTACGCATTGGAAAATATATTTCAGCAAATTTATAAAAAAGGAATTTGAATTGATGATTTACTTTCACCCTATATGCACATTCAAATACAATTCTTAATAGCCGTTTTACGTTGACTGTATATATTCGTACTTTTGAAAAAAATATTTAAATGGCAGGAAATTCTTTTGGAAAAATATTTAGCCTTACAACCTATGGCGAGTCGCATGGTGTATCTCTTGGTGGTGTTATTGACGGCTGTCCCGCAGGTGTAGCAATTGATATTGCGGCCATCCAAGAAGACCTAAACAGACGTAGACCCGGACAATCGGCCATCGTAACGCAACGGAAAGAACCTGATACGGTTGCCATTAACTCGGGAGTGTTTGAAGGTATGTCAACGGGAACACCCATTGGTTTTACCATTGTGAATACCAATCAAAAATCAAAAGATTACAGCCACATAAAAGACAGTTACCGTCCTTCACACGCCGATTATGTTTACGACCATAAATACGGAATTCGTGATTACCGTGGCGGTGGGAGAAGTTCGGCACGTGAAACCGCAGCCCGTGTGGTAGCGGGCAGCATAGCCAAGCAATTTATTGCACCTGTTAGCATTCGTGCTTTTGTTTCAGCAGTAGGGGAGTTGTCTATTGAAAACCCACAAAATACAAGCAATTTTTCTACCATAGAAAGTAACCCTGTGCGTTGTCCAGATCCAGCAATGGCTGCCCAAATGGAAAACTATATAAAGAAAGTTCGTAAAGAAGGGGATACCGTTGGTGGCATAGTAACTTGCGTTATTAAAAATGTTCCCATCGGTTTGGGAGAACCAGTTTTTGATAAACTACACGCAGCCCTTGGAAAGGCTATGCTTTCCATCAATGCCGTCAAAGGTTTTGAATACGGAAGTGGCTTTGCTGGCGCAAAAAGAAAAGGAAGCACTCATAACGACTTATACAATGAAGACGGTACGACCAAAACCAACTATTCTGGTGGTGTGCAAGGCGGTATTAGCAACGGGATGGACATTTATTTCAATGTTGCCTTTAAACCTGTTGCGACCATCATGCTGAATCAAGAAACCATCGACATAAAAGGAGACAAAGTTGTAATGGAAGGTAAGGGGAGACACGACCCTTGTGTGGTCCCACGCGCCGTACCTATAGTTGAAGCCATGGCTGCTTTAGTATTGGCTGATTTTAGTCTTCGCAACAAAAACGCTAAAATATAAAACATGAAAAAATTGCCCCTACATTGGAAAATTCTATTCGGAATGATTTTTGGTGTTCTCTTTGGATTAATGTTCAGTCAGTTTGAATGGGGTAAGGATTTGGTGGTGGATTGGATTAAACCTTTCGGAACTATATTTATTAATGTTCTTAAACTCATTGCCGTTCCCTTGATATTGGCCTCGCTGATCAAAGGGGTTTCTGATCTCAAAGACATTACACAACTCTCCCTCATGGGTAGTCGTGCTATTGGTTTATACTTATTGACGACGTTAACTGCTGTTACCATAGGTTTGAGTATTGTCAACCTAATTAAGCCTGGAAATACCATCTCCGACGAAACGCGAACTGAACTGCTTTCCGCTTATGCCTCTAATACTGCTGCCAAACAAACAGTTGCTGCTGCTCAAAAGGAAGCAGGTCCACTACAAGCGCTAGTAAACATGGTACCCTCGAATATTTTTGCTGCCATGCAAGACAACGGCAATATGCTACAGGTGATTTTCTTTGCCATATTTTTTGGGATAGGTATTGTACTTATTCCGCAAAAGAAATCTCAATTCGTTAAAGACTTTTTTGATGCACTCAATGAGGTCATTCTCAAACTTATTGATTTGATTATGATTGCTGCACCTTATGGCGTATTTGCACTTCTTGCGGCCTTGGTCGCTGAAGCACCATCACCCGATTTGTTTAAAGCCTTAGGCTTATACACCATAACGGTACTATTGGGCTTGCTTTGTATGCTGTTATTTTACATCATCTTAGTACGCCTTATCACAGGAAAGAAAATCGGTTTTTTCCTCAAAGGAATCTCACCAGCACAATTGTTGGCTTTTTCTACTTCCTCTTCAGCTGCGACACTCCCCGTAACCATGGAACGTGTACACGAACACTTGGGCGTTGAACAAGATGTAAGCAGTTTTGTGCTGCCCATAGGGGCAACTATCAATATGGATGGTACTAGTCTGTATCAAGCCGTTGCCGCTGTGTTTATTGCACAAGCCTTTGGGATGGATTTAAGTCTAGGTGCACAATTAGGAATTATTGCCACGGCAACACTTGCCTCTATTGGATCTGCTGCTGTTCCCGGTGCTGGTATGGTTATGCTTGTGATTGTCTTGGCACAAGCAGGTATTCCTGAAGCAGGTCTAGCGCTTATTTTCGCTGTAGATCGCCCTTTGGATATGTGCCGTACCAGTGTAAACGTAACCGGAGATGCGTCAGTATCCATGCTGGTCGCCAAATGGTTGGGTAAACTCGGTACGCCTGTAGTTAAAAACTGGGATGACAGCTACAAAAACTAGTCTATAAAGCGTTCTGCATGTTGATTTGAAAGCATGCAGTTCGTTGTGCCAAACCAGTTTTTTCTATTTTTAGCGATTACACCATATACAAATCGCTGAAAAAACCCCGGGGTTATATAAAACAGAAACACCATCCACTTCAATTTAGGTAACTGTTTTATGATGTATTTTACAGCTTTGTGATGTGACAGCAACTCTTGATTGGGTGTTAATACCGCTACTGTTTCAGCAGATAGCTTGTAGGGAATAGCAAAAGTACTGTTAAGGGCACTAAATGAAAAGTGATTGTGCCTGTCGAGTTTCAACACAAACCGCACACTGTTGCTGCACAGCAAACAGTCGCTATCGTAAAAGACAACGGCACGTTTCACTTCTTCTTTCGTTCTACCAATTCAAGGGCTTCCACGTTTACCTGTGTGGTAAAAATGCCATAGTTTACGATGGCTTTTTTCTTCTCGAGGATATCTATGGTACCTACGGCTTTTCCATCAAACATGCGCACTTTGTCTCCAATTTGGAAGGTAACTTTTGGGCGAAAGTTTTCTTTTGGCTTGGTCTGTTTTTGCTTCTTTTTTTCTTTGCGAACCACTGCTACCTTCGCAACTAACTCATTCTTAATTGCACGCCTTTCTTGTTGTTCTTTCTTGTGTATGGCATTTGACTTTCGCTTTCGTTTTGCATTCTCGGTATCTACGATTTGCAATAGCTCAGAAATAAGTGAACGCTTTTTGTTTGTGATAAAAAACCGTTCTGCCGCATCGTTTACCTTATTACCAAGCACAATCATGCGCTTTTCTTGGTCAAAGAGTTCTTGATAGCGCTCTAGCTTGTGTTTTATTTTTGCATTAAGTGTTTCCAACTTTTCGTTTTCCTTTTTACTTTTAAACGAAGCTTCTTGCATTGCTTTAGAAGTTTTGCTCATGCTGGCACGCTCCTTTTGTAGCTTGGCTATGCTGGCATCAAAACGGACTTTACCGCGTTCAATTTTCTTTTTTGCCTTGTTGATTAGGCTATAGGGTATGCCATTTTTCTCGGCTACCTCAAACGTAAATGAGCTGCCTGCTTCTCCTGTAACCAAATGAAAAGTGGGTTGAAGGTTTCTACCATCAAATTGCATATTGGCATTTGTGATGTGCGGTAGTTCGTTGGCCAGCAGTTTAAGGTTTGAATAGTGGGTAGTAATGGCACCAAAAGCATTACGTTCATAAAATACTTCAAGGAATATTTCGGCTAGTGCACCACCTAGTTCTGGATCAGAACCCGTTCCAAATTCGTCGATAAGGAAAAGTGTTTTTTCATCGCATTTTTTCAAGAAGCGCTGCATATTCTTTAGGCGGTAACTATAGGTGCTCAATTCGTTTTCTATGGATTGGTTGTCACCAATATCCGTGAGTATGCGTTCAAACACACTCATATGGCTGCTTTCATCCAAGGGAAGCAAGAAGCCACTTTGCAGCATTAATTGTAGTAGGCCAACTGTTTTGAGTGTGATGCTTTTTCCGCCTGCATTAGGCCCCGAGATAACCACAATTCTGTTTTCAGCATGCAAATGCACGTCTTGTGGATAGGTGGTATTCGTCTTTCTCATATTACTCAAATAGAGTAGGGGGTGGTATGCTTTTTTTAGGTCAATTTCTTGCGTATCACTCAACATGGGCATTACGCCGTCCATCTCCTTGGCGTAATAGGCTTTAGCGGCATGCATATCAATTAAAATCAGCAGACTGGCAAATTGGTTAACTTCATCTACAAAAGGGCGCATATAGTTGGTAAGGGCACGCAGGATTAAATCAATTTCTTCTTTTTCGTCGTAAATGAGGTTTTGAAGCTCTTGGGTATAGGCTAGGGTAGTTTGCGGTTCTATGTAAACAATACTCCCCGTTTTACTGCTGCCGTGGATTACGCCTTTCACTTTTCGGCGATACATAGCCTTAACGGCTAATACACGCCTGCTGCCCATAACCGTTTCTTTGATATCATCTAAAAAACCTGAACCTTGATAGGTACTCAATGCCGCGCCAAAACTTTGACTTATTTTGGAACGAACCGTATTCATTTGTTTGCGGATGATATGTAGATTCTCGGATGCTCGATCTTTTACTTCACAAAATTTGTCAAGTACACGGTTTATTTCTTTTGGGATTTCTTTGATGGGTACTTGCCCACAAGTGGCTTCAAACAGCGTTGGATAAAGATCTTTATTTTTCTTTAAAAAAGTGATTAGCGTGTTGGCAGTATCGACAAGCAGCAATAGCTTGCGCAAGCCCTCGACTTCAATCTTGCTGTTTTCTACCTCTAGCAACGATACTTCATCACTGACGTCTTCAAAGCCGTGGTTGGGAATGGGTTTTTCTTCCGAAAACGAACTAGCGTAATCTTTAGTTCTTAGCAAAGCCTTTTTAACTTCACATAGATCACTTGAGGGTATTGTTGCCATCATCTGCGCTTTTCCAAGTGCTGTTGCACAGCGCAGGGCAGCTTGTTCAAGGACAACTCCAAATTCTAAATCATCGAGTGCTTTTTGCGCAATTTTTTTCATTTCAATTTTTGCTATCTTGAGACAACACAAAAATAGCTTTTTTAATGAAGGTTCGTCTGATAAAATCGTGGCAAACGCAGTTGGCGGATACAATTGCCGCCCCTTACTTTGATAGATTGACCCAATTTGTACGCCAAGAATATAAGCAATATAGCTGTTATCCGCCTGGTAAAGACCTTTTCAACGCCTTTGATTTATGTCCATTTGAAGCGGTTAATGTGGTGCTATTAGGTCAAGATCCCTATCATGGTTTCGGGCAGGCGCATGGTTTGTGTTTTTCTGTTCCTGAGGGTGTTACACATCCTCCTTCGTTGATAAATATTCTAAAAGAACTTCAGCAAGATGTGGGAAAGCCATATCCGAGATCTGGTAGTTTATTGCCGTGGGCATCACAAGGGGTGTTGCTACTCAATGCCACCTTAACCGTTAGGGCAGGGCAGGCGGGAAGTCATCAAAAACAAGGTTGGGAAAAATTTACAGATGCCGTAATCGAAAAGCTATCCTCAAACAAAACGGGTTTGGTCTTTATGCTTTGGGGCAATTATGCCAAGCAAAAAGGCAAGCATATCAATAGAAACAAACACTTAGTCCTTGAGGCAGGACATCCATCTCCGTTTAGTGCACACAAAGGGCTGTGGTTTGGCAACAAACACTTCAGCCAAGCGAATGCGTATTTAAAAGGACAAGGCAAACCAAGTATAAATTGGTAATTATTTTTTTTGTGAATGTTAAGCTGAAAACAGACGCAGGGACTTCTGTACTGTTTCCAAGCGGTGGTTAAGTAATGATTTTGATATTTTCACTTGGTTAACTAAAACTATTGGTAGCGGTAAATGTAGCGCCATTGTATGTTCCAACATCATGAACATTACCCGTTATTTTTTTGGTTACAACAAATTCGCCTTCAGCTTCAGTTAAGACAACGTTTGCACAGCCTATATACCAATCAGGGCTAGGGACAAGGATGGCAACTAAGGATACAGCAGAAAATTCACTATTAACAGTAACGTCCTGTGAAAAAAAACACTCTTAACCGCCAACACGCTTCACTTGATGTCCTTCTTTTTTGAGGAATGCCATGATTTTATCACGCATATTCCCTTGAATAATAATGTCGTAATCTTTAACACTTCCCCCCGCGCCACAGTGCTGCTTAAGCGTTTTCGCCAATGCTTTTAGTGCATCTGGTGATCCCTCAAACCCTTTGATAATGGTAACGGTTTTACTCCCACGACCCTTATTGCTAAAGTGTGCTTCTAGATACTGCTTTGCTATTCCGGATTTCTTTTCAACAGGTGGGGTATAGGTTCCCTCGGCTTCCGGAAACAATTTTTTTAAGTCCGATAAATCGCTGAGTTTTGTCATTATGCTTTTAATAAACCTAGGTCAATTAGTCGTTCTCTAAGAAAATCACCAGCGGAGATGTCATCGTATTGTTTGGGTTGCTGATTGTTGATGCAATGCGGCAATACGTCAAGTGGCATAGTGGCAATGGGGTGCATAAAAAACGGAATGGAATAGCGTGACGTGCCCCACATTTCTTTTGGCGGGTTTACCACACGGTGTATGGTAGATTTCAATAAGTTGTTGGTGTGTCGCGAAAGCATATCGCCCACATTTACCATAAGTTCATTAGGGCCAGCAATGGCGTCTATCCAATCTCCTTTGTGGTTGAGTACTTGTAAGCCTCTACCGTGTGCACCCATAAGCAGTGTAATCAGGTTTATGTCGCCATGAGCTGCGGCACGCTCCCCATTTTTTGGTGCTTGTTGAATAGGCGGGTAGTGGATAGGACGGAGGATGCTATTCCCAGTAGCGACAAATCCATCAAAATAATGTTGCTCCAGACCCAAATGCAGCGATATGGCACGTAATAGAGCCATGGCTGTTTTTTCCAAGGCTTTAAAAACTTTTTCGCCTACTACATTAAATGCGGGCAATTCTTCAACCAATACATTCGGCGGGTAATGCGATTTTAATGTTGCTGGAACTTTGGCATATTGCCCAAAATGCCAAAACTCTTTTAGATCAGCTTCCTTTTTGCCTTTTGCGTGTTCCTTACCAAAGGAGGTGTAACCTCGCTGTCCGCCCAAGCCTTCAATTTCATATTTCTTTTTAATGTCTGTGGGTAAATCAAAGAAAGCTTTTATTTGGTTATACAGCTCATCGATTAGGGCTAAGTTTAAATAATGTCCGGAAATGGCAACAAAACCGATTTCTTCAAAGGCACGTCCTAAGTCTAAAATAAATTGATGTTGTTGGGCTGAATTGCCCGATATAAAGTCTTGAATGTTTAGTGATGGTATCGTATTCATTCTACGAAAATAAGCATTAACCTAGAATAGTTGACAAGTTTGAGTAAGGAAGTTTAAACGCAGCTGCAACTTCGCGATTTGTTAGTTTACCTCGATGCGTATTAACTCCCTTAAGTATTTCTGTTGGAAGTTGGTTTAGTGATTTGTTTAGCAGTTTTATTACATAAGGAAATGTCTTAGTTGACAATGCTTGGGTGGATGTTCTTGGAACAGCACCGGGCATGTTGGTTACAGCGTAGTGCAAGATATCATTCACGTAATAGGTGGGATTTTCATGGGTGGTGGGTTTTGTGGTTTCAAAACAACCCCCTTGATCCACCGCTACATCCACCAGAACGGAATACGGCCTAAGGAATGATAGCATTTCTTTGGTAATTAGTTTTGGCGCTTTAGCACCTTTTACCAACACGGCACCAATGACGGCGTCTACAAGGGGTAGTTTGGCCAAGATATTTTCTTCTGTGGCTAGCAGGGTTTGGATTTTACCATCAAATGCATTTTCTAATGCATTTAACCGACTTTCATTGATATCGCAAATGGTAACATCTGCGCCCATGCCCAAAAGTACAGCTGCAGCGTTTGTGCCTACAACGCCACCTCCCAAAATAAAGGCTTTAGCAGGGTCTACGCCCGTAACACCACCTACCAATATACCACTGCCACCTTGTGGTTTTTCAAGGTATTTGGCAGTCTGTTGTCCAGCAAGACGTCCTGCAACTTCAGACATGGGGGCCAAAAGTGGCAATCCACCTTTACTGTCTTCAATGGTTTCATAGGCAATGCACGTAGCCCCAGATTTTAGCATGGCTTCTGTAAGGACTGACGAGGCAGCAAAGTGAAAAAAAGTAAATAGGGTATGATGTGGTTTGATTAGGGCATATTCCTGTGGCAAGGGCTCCTTGACTTTAATAATCAAGTTTGCCTGCGTATAAACATCTTCCATGCTTGGTACCATAATCGCGCCTGAACGCATATAATCTTCATTTGAAAATCCAGCACCTAATCCGGCATCTTGCTGTAAAATTACCTTATGAGTTTGCGCTATGAACGCTATGTGCTGGGGCATAAGGCTAACGCGGTATTCTTTATTTTTACATTCTTTTGGTATACCTACTATCATAGGGTTATAAATTTCACTTTACGAAGTTATATAAAACAGCAATCAAAAACACAATTTAACATAATATAAATTATCATTCAAATATGAATTGTTGAAAAACTATTTAATAGAAATATATGTTTATGAATGTATTGTGTTTGATTTGAAATTAATTTTAATAAAAATTTATAAATGAACAACAGGCACAATGATCTTTTGTGTATAAGGCCAGACATAAAAAAACATCAAACTTT
>MDTG01291267.1_pt1 | contig 10095 bp, 9 predicted proteins | sample 811421 | NCBI WGS metagenome assembly MDTG01 (sample SAMN05326645, study PRJNA326480) | marine metagenome | isolation source: seawater | place: Pacific Ocean: South East | collected 2011 | reverse complement strand
CCTCCAATTCTTGGTCTTTCATATGAAGGAATATCTAAAAACTTTAAATTTGCCTTTTTGGCTTTAATTGGAAATTCAACACAAAATCTAAAGTCAGAAGAGACCACGTTTAATTTTTCAAAAGATATTTTTTTTCCAAGAACATAAGTATATAATATGTCTGTTAAATTTAATTTAAACATTAAATTTCCTAAAAAAGAAAAAATTTTATTTCCAATAAAAGTTATTATTGTATCATCATCGCTTCCACCCCCGGGTTTTTTATAACGTGATCCAAACACAAAGTCTTTATCATAACATTTTTCCAACATTTCACTAAGGTACTTTGGATCCATTGAACCGTCTGCATTAATTATACACCAGTATTCAGTTTGACAATTTTTTATACCTTCTATTAATGCATTGCCGTATCCATTTTTTTTTTGCTGATACAGCTCTAGCTCATCAAAATTTTTTATTGATTGTAATGTTTCTGTATCTTCAGATTGCAATACAACCATTTTTTTACATGTTAAATTTTTAATTTCATCTAAAAAATTTGGTAACGATTCAGATTCTTTTTTTGTTGGAATTATCAATGTTAAATTTTTCATTTTAATCAAAAAAGTTCTTATTAATAAAAATATACTCTTTGATATTTCTAAATTTCATTTTAACTTTACTTAATCTCACAAAATTTTTTGAAAAAAAGTAATTATTTATATCTTTAATTGTATAATTTTTAATTATTGAATTATCTTCGTGATATTCAAATAATATTATCTTAACATTAGTAATATAGTCGCCCAAACCTTTAATAACATTAAATTCATGTCCTTCAGTATCGATTTTTATCAAATCAACCTTTTTAACGCCGTGGGTTCTAATAAAATTATCTAATCTTCTTTTTTTTATTGTTATTTCATTTTTATAAATTGAAAATTTTTGAGATATTATCCAAATAATAAATGTTTTTATTTTTGTATAAAATGAATCATGGTTAATTTCATTTATAGTTGACATTGAACTCAAATAGCCAATTTTTAATTTATCTTCCCCTTCAACATCGCTAGCTGCAAAATTAAACACTTCAACATTTTTAAAATTTTTTTTTTTTATTTCTTGAAAAGTTTTTAAATTAGGTTCTATAGAATAAATCTTATTTATTTCAAAATTTTTATTAAATTCTAAAATAGTTTCTCCTACATTTGCACCAACGTCAATCATGGTTTCAATATTACTTCCTAATTTTTTTTTTATATAAAAAATATTTTTTTTTTGTGAAATAGAATCGAGTTTTTGAAAAATTTTTTTAATTATTTTTATCATTTAAATAAAAAAGATAATTATCAATTATTTTATGCTTGGAATTTAAGAGTCTTAATCTATCTTTATGGAGTAAATTCACATCTAAAGAAAAAAATGGAAAATTAGAGTATTTAAAAATATATTGAGAATTAATTTCTTTATTAATTCTGTGAATATTAGAAATATTAAAGTAAGTTATAGATAATATAATTAGTATTCCTAATTTTTTCTTTAAAGTTTCTGCATTGGTTGAAATAAATCCAAAAAATAAGAAAAATGAAAAAAATATAAATAATGAAAAAATTATATATCCTCCATATCTTAAAGAAGGATGTTTAAAAAACCAAATTAAAGCAATTGGAATTATAATTAGAAAAAAATTTAGTAAATATTTTTTATTCTTAAAATTTTTATCAAAATAAATATTTTTTTTAAAAAATAAAATTATTAATATGATTATTGAAAAATTTAAAATAATATAATCAGAGACTTTAAAAAGAAAATAATTGCTAAACCAATTTTTGAGCCAAGCAAAATTTTTTATATATTCAATTTGATTTGTAACAGTAAAATGAGGGTTAGCTCCAGATTTTGCCCATAATTCTAAAAAAATCTTCATTTCATTTAATTCATTTTGTTTTAAGGTCCATTCAAGATCGTAAAAAAAGCAGCTTTGGGAAATCGGGTATAACAAACAACCATTATTTGCAAAATTTTGAAATAAAAATGCTAATAAAAATAATATTGAAAAAATTATAAACTTGATGTTATTTAAAATAAATTTGATTAATCGCTTTCTTTCATAAATTACTAGTATAACAAAAATAAAAAAACTGTACAGCACATAAGAAATTTTAATTGACAAAATTAATATTAAGCTTGAAAAAATAATAAATAAATTTTCTTCTTTATTTTTTTTTTCTAAGAAAAATTTAATAAGATTTAAAAATAAAATAATTATTAATAATTGAGCTGATAAATCAGTTCCATATTCTGAAAGTCTCTTAAATTTAATGTTAATTAAAATAAAAAAAAGTAAACAAAAAAATGTAATTAAATTATTTTTATTTAAATATTTTTTAATATTTTCATACAATATTAAACTAGTAAAAATAAATACAACGAAATTTATGGAATTGACCAAGTAGAAATTTATTACAGGAAAATAAGTTAAAGACATTAAATGTATTATTGAAGAATGATGTCTATAACCTAATTTTAAATTGCCCAAACCGAACTGTAATTTATTTTCAACTATATTTAGAGTTGATGATAAATGATAATAAAAAAAGTCATCATGGTTTTTCGATATTAAAATAAATGAAAAATAAATTAAAATTAATAAAAAGACATTTTTTGTTAAATTTAGCTTTTCATTAAAGTTACAAAAAATGTAGAAAAAAACTCCAATTATAAATAATAAAAAATTAAATATTTCACTGTGGGCTATTATAAGATTTGTATAATAGGAAATAAAAACTAAAAATACTAAGCCAAAAATAGCATAATAAGATGCATTAAAGTATTTTTTTTTCTCAAAGTAAAACAATTTTGAAAATAAAATCCCATATCCAATAACACCAAAAGTAATAAAAGATAATGCAGTAAATAAAAAAATTGTGTTTACGATTAAGTTCATAATTTTATAATAATAAAAAAATTATATTTTAGTTTTAATTTGTATATTAATATTTATAAAATAGTTATAAACAAACATATAAATACCAAATGTATAAAATATCTATTTTAAAGTCCGAAAATTTTCATAACACTTTATGTTTAATTCTTATTAGTTTACTGCCATTAAGCTTGTTAATTGGATCTTTAATAATAAACATATTCTGTATTTCAATTATTATTATATTTTTATTTGAGAGCTTTAAAGAGAGAAATTTTGATTTTCTTAAAAGTTATGAATTTTTAATATTATTAATATTTTGGTTTTTCTTACTAATAAACACTTTTTTAAGTACAAGTTTTGAGAATAGCGTGGGAAGAGGTTTTGGTTTTGCTAGATTCATTTTATTAGTATTTGCATTAAGATACTATTTTACGTTAAATAACCAAAAATATTTTAAATTTATTCAATTATCTTGGTTAATTATTTTTTTAATTGTTACTTTTGATTTGCTTTTTGAATCATACTTTGGATTTAACACACTAGGTTTTAAATCTTCATACCAAGGGAGATTATCGGGTTTTTTAAATGATGAATTAAAAATTGGTGGATACTATTACGGTTTCGTGCTTCTTACTGCAACATACATATTAATTAATCATAAAAAATATTTCTATATTTCTTTTCTTATATTTATATTAACGGCATTACTTATAGGCGAAAGAGCAAATTTTTTGAAAATCTTATTAATGTCAATTCCTTTTATAATTTTTTTAAATTATGGTGCTAAGATTAAAGCTAAATATTTTTTAATTGTTATTATCTTCTCTATTTTAACTACAATAAATTATAAACCAGAGTTTAAAAAAAGATTTTATTATGATTTTTTTGATACAAAAAATCAAATAATAAGTTTACAAATTTTTAAAAAAAGAATAGAAAAACATTACGCTCATTATTCTACTTCATACAAAATATTTAAAGACAATTTTTGGTTTGGAGTGGGTCTTAAAAATTTCAGAAATGAAAGCAACAAAGAAAAATATCTTATAAGTGAAGGAGAAAAATATCTAGGGTGGTCTACTCATCCACATCAAATACACTTTGAATTTCTCTCTGAAACCGGCTTGGTTGGATATTTTGTTTTCTTTTTCTTTTTTATGATTTCATTTTTTAAAGGATTAAAAAATTATTTAATTTCGAAAAATTTATACTCTCTATGTGGATCTTTGTTCATATTTACAACATTCCTTCCTTTAATACCTTCGGGAAGTTTTTTTACGACTTATGGCGCTACAATATTTTGGATAAATTACTCTTTAATAGATTTAAAAAAAATTTAATTTTTTGAGATAATTTAAGCTTAATAAAATAAGATGTTTTAAAGATTTAAATATACTAAAGTTCATATACTTATAATAAACCATGAAACCATCAATAAGTTTTTGGATAGTATCTGAAGACAAAGAGGTATCAGTTTTTCTCCAAAAACTGAGACTCTCATTTATACCATAAAATATTATTTTTTTTTTTGATAACAAAAGCCATAAAACATAATCTTCTTTGGTTTTTAAGCTTGGGAATTTAATTTTACCTTTTAAAAGTGATTTCTTTAAAACAACAGTAGATAAACCAATATTACATGAAAGTAATAAATCATTATAAAAAATTCTCTTTTCAGCTGCTCTGCTGCCAATTTTTTTATTTTTTTCATTTATAATATCGTAAGCAGTAAATGAGGCAGATATTTTGTTTTTAGACATAAAATTAATTTGCTTTTTTAATTTATTTTTTGACCAAAGATCGTCGCTATCTAAAAAGGCAACATATTTTCCTTTACTTGCTTTAATTCCTCTATTTCTTGATCTGCCGGCACCTATATTTGATTTGTTGATAATTAATTTATAATTTTTTTTTTTTTTAATAATTTTTTTTATAAAATTTAAGTCAGATTTATCATAATCATCATATATTATTATTATTTCCTTTTTTTTATAAGTTTGTTTATTTAAAGATTCAATTGTTTGAGTTAAAAAATTTCTCTTTCTGAAATATGGTATTATTACAGATACAAGTTCATTTCTCATTTATAATTTTTAACAAAATTATTTATATATTCCTTAAGTTTTGTCTTTCCAAATCTTTTGTGAACTTTATTGGATAAATTCATATTAGTTAATGACGAGGCAAATCTTTCACCTGCTCTAAAAGGTAAATATTTTATTTTAGATCCAAAAAGTTTTGCTACATCAATAATTTTATAACTTTCTTTACTAGATATACTATAATGTTTACATTTATTTTTTTTCCACGCTTCATAGCACACAAGTACCGTATCATTAATATGTGTAAACCTTCTTGATTGAGTGCCTGGTCTAACTACTGTAAGAGGAAAATTATTTAAATAACAATTTTCAAATATTCCTATTACGGTTGCCATTTCTCCTCTTGAAATTTGATTTGGTCCATAAACATTATAAAAATATATTATTTCAAATTTAAAATTAAACCACTTTTTTAAATTTTCTAACATTTCTAAATTTTTTGATTTTGTAAACGCATAAGGTGATAAATTTTTATCTTTTCCTTTATTTCCTAAACTTGCAGATGTTGCTGAGTAAATTAATTTAATTTTATGTTTCATGCAAAATTTAAACACTGCATTAGTTCCAATTAAATTTGATTCGATGCATTCATCCATTTTCAAAAAACTCTGATAGATTCTTGAAAATTCTCCAAAATGAAATAATGACTTTATTTTTCTTGAAAATTTATCTAATTTTTTTTCAATATCTTTGGTATGGAAACTTAAATATTTTACTCTTTTATTTTTTATGTGATTTTTTTTAAAACCACTAGAATAATTATCGACACTCAATATTTTAAACTTTGTTTTTTCTAACATTATTTTAATTAAATTAGAGCCTACAAATCCAGCTCCACCAACGACTACTATTAAATTTTTACTCATTTAAATTCTTTTAATATTTGTTTTAAATTATACTTTGGTTTAAAACCAATCTTTTTTATTTTATTTATTTTAGATAAAATTATAGTTTTTTTCAAATTATCAAAAAATATTATTTTTTTATTGTATTTTTTTGAAAAGAATTTAGCAATAGATTTTAAACTTACCTTTTTTGATGTTCCAATATTGTATATGCCTTCTGAATTTTTTAAATAAAGAATATTAATTGCAGAACATACATCTTTTACATGACAAAAATCTCTGTCATGATTTAAATTTTTAAGAAATAAAACTTTATCTTTGCTTTTCTTAATTTTATTAAAAACCGATGGTATTGCATATGACAAATGTTGTTTTGGATGCGTAACACTAAAAATTCTTCCTATACAAATTTTAAAAGGAAGCTTTCTTTTTAAATAATTTTCTGCCAAAAGTTTTGTGTATCCATATTTTGAATAAGGTTTTAGCTTACTTTTTTCATGAAGTTTATTTTTGGACATTTTATAAACATGAGATGTTGATGCAAAAAAAAACCATTTTATTTTATTTTTTTTGAACCTTAATGCTGATTTAAGTAAATTAATTGTACCTTGATAATTTATGTTTTTTGATTTTTTAAAATTCTTGTTAACATAAGAAGTAGGTACTTTGGCTGCTAAGTGAATTATTATATTAAATTTGCCATTTTTTACCCAATTATCAACTTGGGATTTCGAAAGTATATTTCCCCGAAATTTATTAAATTTATATGAAGAAAATTCTTTAATAAAATTGCTTCCAATTAAACCTGTGCTGCCTGTTATACCGATACAATTTTTTTTCATTTTTTGGTAATTAAATTTTCTTACTTAATTTAAGACTAATTAATTTTAAATATATAAAAGTGTATAAAAAAATACATAAAAAAATATAAATTATAATTCCTTGAGTATGTGTCGGTATCAGTGAGGCTAAAAAAAATATAATCAAATTAAAAAAATTTATTGAAGACGCGGTCAAATTATTGGCATTTATTATACTTAAACTAAATTTTTTTCTTAAGAATAAAAAAATTAATTGATGTAAATGATTTTTATCAGGATCCATTGGAGATCTATTAAGTTTAAATTTTCTTATAATTGAAAATAAATTTTCATAGCAAGGATACCATAAAAATAATACTATCAAAAAAGGTGATAATAATGGGTTGTTTAAATAAAATTTAATTAAAATGGTTGAAAACAAAAAACCAATTAAGTAAGTCCCAGAGTCACCTAAAAAAGTTTTTGATTTAATATTAAAAAAAAATAATATAATCATAAAATAAATTGTCATTAAATGATCATTAATTTGAAAAATCACATTATTATTATAATAAGAAATCTTAAATAGTATTATTACGATTATTAAAAAATAACCTAAGACTAAAGTATTCATGCCATCTATAAAATTTGACCCATTTAAAACAATCAAAATACAAAAGGTAACAAAAGCTATATTAAACAAATAGTTTTCTAACAATTTATCTATAAATATAACTCTCGTTTCATATAATCGTAAATCGGAAATATAAACATAACTTGCTGCTATTAAAATTTGAAATAAAACTTTATAGCCTGCCGATTTGACTATCTTTATGTCGGAAAATATTCCTAAAAAAAATAGTAATAATATTGAAATTATAAATATTTTTTCATATTGATTTAAGTAGAATAAAATAGAAAATAAGACAAAGATTCCTCCGGTCAATGGAACTTGGTTTTTTGTAGAAAATTTTTGATGACTATCGCCAGTTTGATTAAGAAGAATTTTATTTTTAATAAAATATTTATTAATTAAAATTAAAATAAATAAAGAAATTATTAAATAAGTAGAAAAAATCATTTATTTTTATTGTTATAATTTTTTAAAACTTTTTTTAATCCTTGATTTAATTTAATATTTGGTTTCCATCCAGTTTTTTTTATTTTAGAAGAATCTAAATTTTTTCTTTGAGTTCCGTCAGGAAAACTTTTGTCAAAAAATATTTTTCCTTTAAATTTACATATTTTTTTAATTTTATAGGCTAAATCTTTAATTGATATTTCTTCACCACTGCCTATATTTAAAATAGGAAAATTTTTACTTATATTTAACAGCTTTTTATCTGATAATTTTAATATATGAAGTATTGCATTAGCTAAGTCATCAACAAATAAAAATTCTCTTCTGGGCTTTCCAGAACCCCACAGATTAACTTTTCTTTTTTTATTTTTTATAGCTTTTAAAATCTTTGTAAAAATTCCAGGAATTACGTGACTATTAAATTCATCAAAATTATCCTTTCCTCCGTATAAATTTGTTGGCATTAGGCAAATAACTTTAAAACCAAATTGATTATACATTGCCTCTGCAAGTTTAATTCCTGATATTTTTGCAATTGCATAAGCTTCATTTGTTTTTTCTAAATTTCCAGATAGTAAGTAGTTTTCTTTAATGGGGGTTTTTGAAAATTTTGGGTAAATGCAAGAAGTTCCTAAAAAAATTGTTTTCTTTACTTTAAAATCAAGAGCAGCTTTTAACAAATTTGTTTGGATCATCAAATTTTGATAAATAAATTCTGTTGGATAAGTTAAATTAGACATTATTCCTCCAACTTTAGCGGCACAAATAATTAGATACTCAATTTTATTTTTTTTAAAAAAAAGATTTACTTTTAATTGGTTTGTTAAATCCAATTCTTGTCTCTTTTTAACTAATATATTTTTAAAGCCTTTTTTTTTTAATTTTGCATATAGAGCACTTCCAACTAATCCTTTGTGTCCTGCTATAAAAATTTTTGAATTTTTATTGATCATATTTTTTTGATCAATTAATTTTTCTTTTTTTTTCTATGTTTATATCTTTATTAAGCATATCTTCTATCAAATCTCTAAATTTATATTTTGGTTTATAATTTAATTCTCTTTTAGCCTTAGAGGAATCTCCAAGTAAAAAGTTTATATCTAGTGGCCTAAAATACTTTTTGTCAATTTTTATCATCAAAATTTTCTTATTTTTTTTAATTCTGTATGCTTTTTCATTAAGGCCTTTTCCGAACCATTTTATTTTAATATTTAATATTTTGCAGGCAAGATTAATAAAATTTTTTACCGTATGTGTTTGACCGGTAGCGATTACATAGTCGTTAGGTTTTTTTTGTTGCAAAATTTTCCATTGCATTTCTACATAGTCTTTTGCGTGACCCCAGTCTCTTTTTGCATATATATTTCCTAAACTTAGTACATCCTTACTTCCGAAAATATGTTTTGCCAAAAACATTGTAATTTTTCGTGTAACAAAAGTTTCTCCCCTTCTTGGGCTTTCATGGTTAAATAAAATTCCACTACAAGCATAAATTCCATAAGATTCTCTATAAACTTTTGTAATATGATGTGAGAATAACTTTGAAACTCCATAGGGCGACTTGGGATTAAACTCAGAATTTTCATTAAATTTATTTCTTGTTTTTTCTCCAAAAAGTTCCGATGAAGTTGCTTGGTAAAATTTTATATTACTTAACTTTAAAAACCTTATAGCTTCTAAAATTCTTAAAGATCCTAATCCTGTAACTTCTGCTGTATATACCGGGTTATCAAATGACACGCCCACGTGACTTTGAGCACCTAAATTATATATTTCATTAGGTCTAATCTTATTGATTATTTTTATTAAACTATCTGAGTCTGTAAGATCTCCGTAGTGAAGAAAAAATTTTGATCTATATTTTTTATCATTAATGATATGATCTATTCTTTCTGTATTAAAAGAAGATGATTTTCTTTTTATACCATGAACTATATATTTTTTTTTTAATAATAGTTCTGCTAAGTAAGATCCATCTTGACCTGTTATGCCAGTAATTAAAGCAATTTTTTTCACAAATTTTTGTTTTATATTTTTTATATGATAAACTATTACTATCTTCTACTATAATTGTGAATAAAAAAATTAAAATTTATATTTTTAGTCCATACACTAATATTGGGGGCGATACACTTTCGCTTTCAAGGTTAATAAGAAATTTAAATAAAAAAAAATACGATATATCTTTTTTATCAGTCAAAGGCACAGTTATAAATAAATATGTAAAGCAAAAAAATATAAAAGTAATTAATCTTAATGTTAACAAAACCATTTTCTCAATTTTTAAATTGGTTAAGATTATAAAAGAAGATTTTTCTAAAAATTATAAAAAATATATTTTTTTATCTAATCAAAATTT
>MDTG01211226.1_pt1 | contig 10095 bp, 9 predicted proteins | sample 811421 | NCBI WGS metagenome assembly MDTG01 (sample SAMN05326645, study PRJNA326480) | marine metagenome | isolation source: seawater | place: Pacific Ocean: South East | collected 2011 | reverse complement strand
TGCTTTTGCACCAATGCTTGGTTTCATGGGAACTGTAATTGGTATGATTGGAGCATTTGATGCCATTGCTGTAGCAAATGATATTTCTCCTGCAGTTGTTGCAGGTGGTATTAAGGTTGCCTTATTAACAACAGTTTTTGGATTAGTTGTTGCAATTATTTTACAAATTTTTTACAATTACATTATCTCTAAAGTAGATAGTATTGTAAATAATATGGAAGATGCATCTATTTCTTTAGTAGATTTATTAGTAAAGTATAAAAAATAATTTTTTTTATGAAAGATAATAAAATATCAAAAATTATCACATATGTTATCACAGCGCTTTCGCTTATCGGTATCATCTTACTTGTAAGAGTACTAATGGCAGGAGAAGAGGCTGTTGAAAATAATGTTGATGTAGCGAATAAAGTAGTAAGCCCACTTGTGTATTTCTCACAATACTTACTATACTTTGCAATAGGGATAACACTCGTATTGTCTTTAGGAGGCCTGTTTAAAAATTCAGAAAGTTTAAAGAAAACTTTATTAGGTTTAGGAATATTAGGGTTGTTGTTTTTAGGAGCTTATGCTTTATCTGATAGTAATGTAGTTATCGATAATGCAGACCTTATATTACCTGGAGGAGAAGAAGGTTCTTCAACAAATAGAATTGTAGGAACAGGAATCTGGTTTAGCATGATACTTGGAATCATTGGTTTAGGGTTTTTTGTTCTGGATTTAGTAAAAGGATTAATAAAATCATAACAAATGGCAAGAAGAGAGAATCCAGAAATTAATGCAGGTTCTATGGCTGACATTGCCTTCTTGTTATTAATATTTTTTCTAGTAACAACAACGATGAATGTAGATTCTGGAGTTTCAAAGAAATTATCTGAGAAACCACCGCCAGACTATGTACCTCCAATTATCAAACAAAAGAACATCTTTGAAGTAAATATCAATAGAAATAATGAGCTTCTAGTTGAGGGTGAAAGAATGGAAATTAATGATTTGAGAGAGGCTGCTATTGTTTTTATAAATAATGGAGGAGGAGAAGGTAAAGTTGAAGATGGGGTTGCTACAGGGCCTTGTGATTATTGTAATACAGTAAGACTAGAGAATGAGCCTCCAACAAGTAAAACCTCTTCAGATCATCCAAATAAAGCAATTATATCGGTGCAAAGTGATCGACTAACAGAGTATGGGACTTATTTAACAGTTCAAGACGAATTACTGAGAGCCTACTCTGAGTTAAGAAATAGATTGAGTATGCTCAGATACAATATTCCTTTCGTTGAACTTGAAGAAGCATACAAAGATGATAGGCAAAATGAAGAACTAAAGAAAAAAGTTGAAGATATCAAAATCAGTTATCCTCAAATAATTTCAGATGCAGAGCCTACAAATTAATTTTTAAAAATTTAATAAGATGTCTAAATTTAGAAAAAAGAAAAAAGGAATGCCTGCAGTGAATACCGCAGCATTGCCAGACATTGTTTTTATGTTGTTATTTTTCTTTATGGTAACAACTACCATGAGAGAAACTGATTTAAAGATTGATACCCCCAGATTACCATCGGCATCAGAAGTAAAAAAATTAGAGCATAAAAGCTTAATCAGTACTATATATGTGGGGAAAGCCAAGGATATTAAGTATGGAAGTAGCTTCAATAGAATTCAATTGAATGATAAAATAGCTACAGCAGATCAAGTTCCTGCATTTATTATAAATGCAAGGTCAAAGGTTTCTGAAGCTGAGGTTCCATTTATGACAACTTCTATTAAAGCTGATAAAGAATCTAGTGTGGGAACAATAACAGACATTAGATTAAAATTAAGAGATGTAAATGCTCTTAAGATTAGTTATTCTGCTTCTAAATCCTCAGAAGCGAATTAATACTTAAGATAAACGATAAAAAAAGGATAATTCATTCGAATTATCCTTTTTTTATGTTTTTTATAATGCACAGGTAAGAAATATTGTATCTTTATAAAAGGGTTATTTTCATATGAAAACAATTATTACTTCCTTGTTTCTAATATTTTTTGGAGCGATTTCTTTTGCTCAAAATGACATGCTACAATTAGGAAATAGGTACGCAGAGGATCAAATTTATGTATCTGTTTCATATGCTCAGTTTTATAATCAACCCAGACAAATTTCTAAGACAAATTTTTCCTATTCTCTTGGTACAGGTTTTATAAAAGATCTAATACTAAATCAACAAGGGTCTGTTTCTATTGCTCTAGGAGTGGGTTATGGATTCGATTTTTTTAACCATAAATTAAAAGTTGAAGAATTTAATAATACGACTTTTTTTAGCAGTGATAATAGCATTCGTTCGAACTTGTTTACATCTCATAATTTGGAGTTTCCTTTAGAATTTAGATGGAGAACTTCTACAGCAACCAAATACAATTTTTGGAGAGTTTATACAGGAGTTAAATTCTCTTATAACCTTGCTAATAAATTTCAGTTTGATGATGCTACGAATACTACTTTTAAGTATGCTAATATTACAAATTATAACAAGTTACAATATGGCTTAACCCTTTCGGCAGGTTACGATGAATTTAATATTAATGTCTTTTATGGTCTCACGCCTCTCTTTAAAAACAGTCAAATAAATGGAGAAGATATCAATACGAAAATTTTAAAATTTGGATTAATTTTCTATTTTCTATAAATAGCAGAAAAGAATAATTGGAGATAAAAATCCTAGGATAAAACCTAGATAAACTTCTCTTTCTGTATGTGCTTTTAAATGTAACCTAGCGCTAGCTAGAAGTCCCGAAAGTAAGAATGAACAGAAAACTACAAGAATTAAATTTTCATTGTGTAAAGAGGTTAATTTTAAAAAGAAGCCTGTCATAATCCCCAATGAAAGTAAATGAATACTGGTTTTTATTTTTAATGAAAATAAGATATAAATAGCAATCAATCCCAGAGCGGTTGCATAAAACAATACTCCTATTTCATATATATTAGGAATTGTTTTTAGGGTATTGCCTAATACATAGAATATGAGAATCATTATTGCAACAGGAATTTTTCTTTCTTGAATACTTTCTGCTTTAAATGATTTAATCAGTTTTAATTTCTTAAAAAGAATTAAAATAAACAGCGGTAGGATATACGTTGTGACAAATATGAGACCTAAAACAGTAATTCTTTGATGATTATTAAAATTGTTTGGAATGACGAAAAAATATAAGAGAATTCCAATTGTTGGTATTACAATAGGATGAAAAACAATTGATATAAACTTGTAAAATTTCACTAAATTTCTTTTCGTAAACGAGCAACAGGTAACTCCAATTGCTCTCTATATTTTGCAACGGTTCTTCTCGCAATCGGATATCCTTTTTCTTTTAAAATAACAGCTAATTTTTCATCAGTTAACGGTTTTTTCTTATTTTCCTCTAACACGACGGTTTCTAAAATTTTCTTTATTTCTCTTGTAGAAACATCCTCTCCCTGATCATTTTTCATAGATTCTGAAAAGAATTCTTTGATTAATTTTGTACCATAGGGCGTAGAAACATATTTACTGTTTGCAACTCTAGAAACCGTAGAAATATCCATTTTTATTTTATCAGCAATATCCTTCAGGATCATCGGTTTTAACTTACGCTCATCTCCAGTTAAAAAATAATCATATTGATATTGCATGATGGTATTCATGGTTACCAAAAGTGTTTGCTGGCGTTGTTTAATAGCGTCAATAAACCATTTCGCAGCATCTAATTTTTGTTTGATGAAAAACACAGCATCTTTTTGAGATTTACTTTTTAAAGTAGCTTCTTGATATGTTTTTAACATATTGTTATATTCTTTAGAAACTCGTAACTCAGGAGCGTTTCTAGCGTTTAAAACTAATTCTAATTCTCCATCAACAAGCTTGATAGAAAAATCGGGAACAATCTGTTCTGCTATTTTATTATTTCCTGCATAAGAACTTCCCGGTTTAGGGTTTAGTTTAGAAATTTCAGTATTTACTTCCTTTAATTCTTCTTCAGAAATAGAAAATTTTTCTTGTAGTTTTTTGAAGTGCTTTTTTACAAAATGATCAAAAGCTGATTCCAAAATATCAATTGCTAAAGCTCTTATCTTGGTTTTATTTTTTCTCTTAAGTTGAATAATGAGGCATTCTTTTAAATTTCTTGCGCCAACACCAATAGGGTCTAAATTATGCACTGCTTTTTTAAGGACAGCGATCACCTTTTGTTCAGTAGTAAAAATATTTGCAGTGAAAGCCAAGTCATCCACTAAATCGATAATATCTCTTCTAATATAGCCGCTGTCATCAATACTACCTACTAAAAATTCTGCAATAGCTAATTCTTCGTCAGTAAATCTGAAGCTAGTTAGTTGGTTTTTTAGGGATTGATGAAAACTTGTTCCTGCAGCATATGGCACATTTTTTTCATCATCATCAGAATAATTATTCGCTTGAGTTTTATAATTGGGAATTTCATCATCACTCAGATATTCATCAATATTAATATCCTCAACCTCATTTTTTTCATTTTCTGTATCCTCAAATTCGTTGGAGAAATCATCGTCTATAGATTCGGTTTCTTCTTTTCCATTGTCTAAGGCTGGATTTTCCTCAATTTCTTGTTTTATGCGTTCTTCAAAAGCTTGTGTAGGGAGTTGAATTAGCTTCATCAACTGAATTTGTTGAGGAGATAATTTTTGCAAGAGTTTGTATTGTAAGCTTTGTTTTAGCATAGATTAAAGATACAAAAATCGAATTAAAAATCAGCATTTTGAGGAGTTCTTGGAAAAGGGATTACATCTCTAATATTGTTCATTCCAGTAGTAAATTGAACTAATCTTTCAAAGCCTAATCCAAAACCTGAATGGACAGCCGTTCCAAATTTTCTTAAATCCAAATACCACCACAATTCTTGTTCTTCAATTCCAAGAGTTTTCATTTTGTCTACCAAAACATCATAACGTTCTTCTCTTTGAGAACCTCCAACAATTTCCCCTATTCCAGGAAATAAAACATCCATAGCCCTAACTGTTTTTCCATCATCGTTTAAGCGCATGTAAAAAGCTTTTATATTTGCTGGGTAATCAAATAAAATAACAGGACATTTAAAGTGCTTTTCAACTAAAAACCGTTCGTGTTCAGATTGTAAGTCTGTCCCCCATTCATTAATAGGGTATTGAAACTTCTTTTTTTTATTAGGCTTGGAATTTTTTAAAATATCGATAGCTTCTGTATATGAAACTCTTTTGAAATTGTTTTCGACTACAAATTTTAATTTATTCAATAAACTCAGAGTACTTCTTTCTGCCTGTGGTTTACTTTTTTCTTCTTGAGTTAATCGTTGGTCTAAAAATGCTATATCGGCTTCACATTTCTCTAAAATATATTTTATCACATATTTAATAAAGTCTTCAGCCAAATCCATATTGCCGTCTAAATCCATAAAAGCTACCTCTGGTTCGATCATCCAAAATTCTGCTAAATGACGGGTCGTATTTGAGTTTTCTGCTCTAAAAGTAGGGCCAAAAGTATAGGCTTTACCCAGGGCCATTGCAAAGGTTTCTGCTTCTAATTGACCAGAAACCGTTAAGTTAGTTTCTTTCCCAAAGAAATCTTTAGAGTAGTCAATTTTACCATCTTTAGTAACCGGAGCTTTATTGTCTTTAAAAGTTGTTACTCTAAACATTTCTCCTGCACCTTCAGCATCTGATCCGGTTATAATTGGAGTGTGAACATAGTTAAAATCTCGTTCTTGAAAATATTGATGTACTGCAAAAGATAATTTTGAGCGCACCCGCATTACTGCACTAAAAGTGTTTGTTCTAACGCGTAAATGTGCATTTTCTCTTAAAAATTCAAAGCTGTGTTTTTTTGGTTGAATAGGATATTCATCTGGATTAGAATCTCCTAAAATTTTAATTTCTGAAACTTGGACCTCCACCGATTGTCCTCTTCCAAGACTCTCAGTTACGATTCCTTTTATTGAAATAGCTACTCCTGTATTAATTCTTTTTAAGATCTCTTCAGGAGTATTTTCAAAATCGATTACACATTGAATATTATGAATCGTAGAACCATCATTTAATGCAATAAAACGATTGCTTCTAAATGTTCTAACCCACCCTTTTAGAACTACTTCTTGGGAAAGTATTTCTTCCGATTTTAAAATTTTGGCAACGTTATTATGAATCATATTTTTAAAATAATATTGGTATAAATAGATGCTGTTGAAAAAAATAAAGATACTTTTTTACGATAAGATGAGCAATCATATTTTTGAGTAGTTTTTTGGATGTTGAGGGATGCAATCTTTATATGATATAGATTCTGTTTCATTTTAAAAAAAACCCAAGAGGAATACAGTCTAATTCTACTCTGATATTCTATCCTCTTTAGGAGGAATAATTCTCATAGCTGGCTTTTTAAAGACTTTCTTATTTGCAATCTTCTTTTCAAACGTTAACAATAAAGAAGGGAGTAGTAATAGGTTAGAAACCATTGCTAATAACAACGTTATTGAGACCAGTCCTCCTAATGCGATTGTACCTCCAAAACTAGAAAGCATAAAAGTTAAAAACCCAAAAAATAATACAATTGATGTATAAAACATACTTACCCCAGTTTCCCGAAGTGTAGCGTAAACAGATGTTTTTATTCGCCATTTATTCGCCATTAATTCTTGGCGGTATTTTGCTAAAAAGTGAATCGTATCATCCACAGAAATTCCAAAAGCAATACTAAAAACTAAAATTGTAGAGGGTTTTATAGGGATTTCAAAGAACCCCATTAATCCTGCAGTAATTAACAACGGTAGCATATTAGGAATTAAAGAAATGAAAATCATCTGAGGGGATTTAAACATCCACGCCATAAAAATTGCGATCAATAAAATAGCCAAAGACAAAGAGATCACCAGGTTTTTAATTAAATACTTGGTGCCTTTTATAAATACGAGGGCCTTTCCTGTAAGAGATACCTCAAATTTTTCAGATGGGAATTCTTTTTGAATCACGGCTTTTAAGCGTTTTTGAATCACCTCCATTTTCTCTGTACCAATATCTTTCATAAACGTTGTTATTCTTGCATAACGTCCAGTAGAATCTACAAAGTTTTTAAGCATACCAGCATCACTATTTGAGTTTTTAGTATAGGTAAAAATATAACTTTGTTCTTGTCTTGATGGTAATTGATAATACTTAGGATTTCCTTTATAGTAGGCTTGTTTTGAGTATTTAACTAAGTTTATAACAGAGATGGGTTTGGATAATTCGGGAAAGGTCTCAATGACTTCATTCAGCTTCTCCATCTTTTTCAAAGTGGATAGTTTCATGACCCCTTTTTCTTTTTTCGTGTCTACCAAAATTTCTAACGGCATGATCCCTCCAAATTCATTTTCAAAGAACTTAATATCTTTATAAAACTCCAAACTTTTTGGCATATCTTCAATTAAACTTCCTGAGACTTTTATTTTATAAACCCCAATAATTCCTGCTACGATAAAAATAACAGTTGTAAAATAAACAGTAACTCTTTTTTTTCGAACCATTTTTTCCATCCAATCAACCACATTTTCAATCCATCTTTTTTCGAGATGATTTAAATGTTTTTTCTTTGGAACTGGCATAAAACTATACAGAATAGGAATAATTAATAAAGCCAAAATAAAAATACTTATAATATTTACTGAAGCTAAAATTCCGAATTCTCTTAACAAATTACTTTTAACAAAAACAAAGGTTGCGAAACCAGATGCAGTTGTAATATTAGTCATTAAAGTGGCATTTCCTATTTTAGAAATTACACGCTGTAAAGCTTTTGCTTGTTGGCCGTGTTTTTTTATTTCTTGCTGATATTTATTAATAAGAAAAACTGCATTAGGGACTCCTATTACAATAATTAAGGGCGGTATTAAAGCTGATAAAACGGTAATTTCATACCTAAATAAACCGATAAAACCAAAAGCCCAAGAAACCCCAATCATTACCACTAAAAGAGTAATAAATGTTGCTCTAAAAGACCGAAAGAAAAAGAAGAAAATAACCGCAGTAATTCCCAATGCTCCTATAACAAAAAGGGCAATTTCATCTTGTATGTTTTGGGCATTAAGAGTTCTAATATATGGCATTCCAGAAACTCGAATATCAATATTATTCTGTTGTTCAAATTCCTTTATCGTTGGCAGTAAAGTATTAAAAATGAAATCTCTACGTTTTGGGGTGTTGATGATTTCTTTTTTGAGATAAATGGCAGTTTGAAGAGTTCCTGTTTCTTTGTTGAAAAGCAAATTATCGTAAAAAGGGAGTTGCTCAAATAGTTGTTTTTTTATTGCCAAAACCTCTTTTGTTGAAGTAGGTTTTTTGTTGTATAAAGGGGCTAATACAAATTTTCTTTTTTTGGTGTCTTTCGTTAATTTTTGAATATCTGCAATAGAAAGTGTAAAGTCGATTTCATCTAAATGATTAAATTTTTGAACTAAATCATTCCAAGCATTAAATTTTTTTGGAGAAAAAATAGTCGTGTCTTTTACCCCTAAAATAACCAAATTTCCTTCTTCGCCGAAAATTTCTAAAAATTTGTTGTATTGTAAATTTACTCCATGATCTTCAGGTAACAGGTTTGCTTCTGTATACGAAAATTTCATATACTTCATTTGGGATGCTAATAACCCTGTAATAATTGCAATTCCTAATAAAACCGTATAACGATTTCTCAATATTAGGCCGGCAATTTTTGTCCAGAAATTCATTGTAATTTTTTGTGAAAAAGTTAGTTGTTTGGAAAATAGTATTGAAAAAAGAAGAGAGTGTTTAGAAACACTCTCCTCTTTTATTTATAAGCGTTGTTTTATACCGTCATGATTTCTTTCTCTTTTAAAGAGAATTTTTCGTCTATATCTTTTACAAATCTGTCTGTTAGTTTTTGTATATCTTCTTCCGCTATTTTTTTCATATCATCAGAAAGAGTTGTTTTTTTTATTTCATTATTTGCGTCTTTACGTGCATTTCTTATTCCTACTTTAGCGTGTTCTGCTGCTGCTTTTGATTGTTTTGCTAAACCAATTCTTCTTTCTTCAGTTAATGGAGGAACATTGATCATGATAAAATCTCCGTTATTCATTGGGTTAAAACCTAGATTTGCTAATTGAATCGCCTTTTCAATTTCTTGAAGCATATTTTTTTCCCAAGGTTGAATGCTAATCGTTCTAGCATCTGGAGTATTTACATTTGCAACTTGGCTTAATGGTGTTTGAGAACCATAATAATCTACCATTACATTCGCTAACATTGAAGGAGTTGCTTTCCCAGCTCTAATAGATCTTAATTCCTTTATTAAATGTTCAATAGCATTATTCATTGCTTCTTTGGCCGTATCTATTATAAATTCAATTTCTTCGTGCATCGGTATTAATTTTTTAAAAAAGATTTTGATGATTAGTTGTTAACAATCGTTCCAATTTTTTCACCTGAAATTAATTTTAATAAATTTCCAGTTGTATTCATGTCAAAAACGATGATTGGTAACTTGTTTTCTTCGCTTAAAGTAAAGGCAGTCATATCCATTACTTTTAATCCTTTTTCTATAATATTTTTAAAGGTGATCGTTTCATATTTTACGGCACTATTATCCTTTTCTGGATCTACATTGTAAATTCCATTTACACGAGTACCTTTTAAAATTGCATCAGCATTCACTTCAATAGCTCTAAGAACTGCCGCTGTATCAGTAGTAAAATATGGATTTCCTGTTCCTGCTCCAAAAATGACTACACGTCCTTTTTCTAAATGACGAATGGCCTTTCTTTTTATATAGGGCTCAGCTATTTCTTTAATTTCTATAGCGGTTTGTAGACGTGTATTTACACCCTGGTCTTCAAGCGCACTCTGCAGGGCCAATCCATTAATACATGTTGCTAACATTCCCATATGGTCTCCTTGTACACGGTCCATGCCATTAGCAGCTCCAGCAACACCTCTAAAGATATTTCCGCCACCAATAACAATAGCAACTTCGATTCCTTTAGCCACTACTTGTTTTATTTCTTTTGCATATTCAGAAAGCCGTTTGGGGTCTATACCATATTGTCCATCTCCCATTAATGCCTCTCCACTTA
>MDTG01115610.1_pt1 | contig 10095 bp, 9 predicted proteins | sample 811421 | NCBI WGS metagenome assembly MDTG01 (sample SAMN05326645, study PRJNA326480) | marine metagenome | isolation source: seawater | place: Pacific Ocean: South East | collected 2011 | reverse complement strand
CTGAGATTCGCGTGCCCTCATTGCAGCATTGCGAGCCCTGTGATGGCAGTGGTGCAAAGCCCGGCAGCAGCCCTGTTACCTGCGGCAGCTGTGGTGGGTCGGGTCAGGTCCGCACGCAACAGGGGTTCTTTCAGGTGCAGCAGACCTGCCCCACATGCCGGGGGCGTGGCCAAACGATTTCCGATCCCTGTATCGATTGTCGGGGTCAAGGCCTGGTCGAGAAGACCAAGACGCTGTCGGTCAAGGTCCCGCCCGGTGTGGATACCGGTGATCGTATTCGCTTGAGTGGTGAGGGTGAGGCCGGCCTTGCGGGAGGTCCGCCCGGTGACCTGTTCGTGCAGATTGCGGTCCGTCAGCATCCGTTGTTTGAGCGCGATGGTCGTCACCTCTACTGCGAGGTGCCGATTAGCTTTGCTGATGCGGCGCTGGGCGGTGAGCTTGAGGTGCCCACCCTGGATGGTCGCGTGAAGTTAAAGATCCCTTCGGAAACGCAAACGGGCAAGATGTTTCGACTGCGTGGCAAGGGCGTGAAGCCCGTCCGCGGCGGACCGGTGGGTGACTTATTGTGCCGTGCCGTGGTCGAGACTCCCGTGAATCTGACCAAGGAACAGCGGACGCTTCTTGAAGAGTTTCGCACTGCGCTAGACGCAGGGGGAGAGGAGCAATCACCGCGTCAGACCAGTTGGTTTGAGGGGGTGAAAAATTTCTTTGATGGGATGAGCGGATGACTGTTCGAATAGGCATTACGGGTGCAGCTGGGCGGATGGGCCGTATGCTTGCCGAGGTGATTGCCCAGCCCGAGATGCCCTGTGAGCTGGCGGCTGCCATTGAGCGTCCGGGTTGCTCGCTTCTTGGCGCTGATATTGGAGACTTACTCGGGGGCGATGCGTCCGGTGTGGTGGTCACTTCCGATCTCGCGTCTGCGGCGGATAAAATCGATGTGCTCATTGACTTCACTGTGCCGGAGGCCACGCTCTCTCAAGCAGCAATTTGTGGCACTAACGCGTTGCCGATGGTTATTGGCACGACAGGATTTACGGATGCGCAGGCCGCTGAGCTGGCGCAAAGCACGGCATCGGTTGCCGTTTGTCAGTCATCTAATTTCGCGCCAGGCGTTAATCTGACCTTCAAGCTCGTTGAGGCTGCAGCGCTGGCTCTGGGTGATAGCGTCGATGTGGAGATCGTCGAAGCGCATCACCGTCACAAGATCGATGCCCCCTCGGGCACGGCACTCAGTTTGGGCGAAGTGGTGGCTGAGGCGCTCGGCCGAGATCTTGAGAAAACGGCCATTTATGGACGCCAGGGCCGCACCGGCGCGAGAAATCGCGACATCATTGGCTTTAGCGCGATCCGCGCTGGAGATATTGTGGGTGATCATACCGTGATCTTCGCGGGTGAAGGTGAGCGCATAGAGATTACGCACCGCGCCAGCTCGCGAATGGCCTTTGCGCAAGGGGCTGTCCGTGCGGCGTGCTGGGTCGTGCGACAGCCAGCCGGGCGCTACGCGATGCAAGATGTGCTGGCTGACCGCCCGAAAACGCCGCAACAGGAGACTGCCTTATGAATGCGTCGGCACACATCGTTGAGATCGATGATAGCAACGCGCAGCAACTGCTGATTGAGGAATCCATGACACGACCAGTAGTCGTGGATTTTTGGGCAGATTGGTGCGGGCCCTGCAAGCAGCTCATGCCGATTCTTGAGAAACTGGCAGACGAATATCAGGGTGCTTTCCTGCTCGCCAAGGTCAACGCTGACGAACAGCAGATGCTGGCCCAGCAGCTCGGCGTTCGTTCCCTCCCCACAGTCATGGTCATTAAAGAAGGGCAGCCGATTGACGGCTTCCAGGGCGCGCAACCTGAATCCGCTGTTCGAGAGATGCTCGATAAGCATCTGCCATCGCCCCAGGCCGGCGCATTGGCTGAAGCGGAGCAACTGCTGCAAGACGGAGACATCCCGGGAGCGCTCGCACTTTACCGCAGCACCTGGGAAGAGTCGGGTCAAAAACTGGATATGACCCTGGCTTATGCCGGTGCCTTGGTCACGGCGAGGCGCTTGGATGATGCTGAGACGTTGCTGCGCGACATCCGCTTGGCAGATCAAGACGCGCGTTACGAGCAGCTGATGGCGCAAATTGAATTAGGTCGTGAGGCGGCCCGGTCACCTGAGGTTGAAGCGCTGGAAGCCACCATCGAGGCGAATCCCGATGATCACGCCACCCGCATTCAGCTGGCAGTCCAGTTCAGCCATGCGGCGCAGTATCGCGAGGCTTTGGAGCATCTGCTGACAGTGCTGAGAGCAGACAAAGAATTTAATGACGGTGAGGCACGTAAAGTGTTTCTCGATACGCTGGCGACGATCGGCAAAGGCGACCCGTTAGCCGCTGAATATCAGCGCAAACTGTTCTCATTGATGTACTAAATAGTGGGCATGAGGCGTCGGAGTCGGGGTTGCAATGCCCGGCTAACTTCCCTACATTCTGATTATTCAGAAAACATACTCAAGATTCAAAAGCGCGTCGATCGGACAGCGTCCCGACGACCCCATTCTGCCGTGAGGTGAACCATGGACACAGCTTATTCCACTGAAGATTTGGCGTTCCGCGATGAAGTGCGCGGATTTTTTGACGAGGCCTACACGCCTGAATTACAGCAGCGCCTGCGCTCTCCCGATTACAAAAATGCCATCGAGGAGTGGCAGCGTAAGCTCTATGACAAGGGCTGGATTGCGCCTAACTGGCCCGCGGAATACGGCGGCACTGGTTGGACGGCAACGCAAAAATATATCTATGAGACTGAGCGCTCGCTTGCAGGTATTCCTAACGTTGTGCCTTTTGGATTGGTCATGGTCGCCAACGTTATCATGGCTTACGGCACCGATGAGCAGAAAGAGTATTTCCTACCGCGCATTCTCAAGAGTGAAGACTGGTGGTGTCAGGGTTACTCGGAGCCGGGATCCGGCTCTGATTTGGCGAGTCTCAAAACTAAAGCAGAGCGCGATGGCGATGATTTCATTATCAACGGCGCCAAGATCTGGACGACGTATGCTCAGTACGCTGACTGGATTTTCTGCCTCGTGCGCACCGATAACTCCGGCAAGAAGCAGGAAGGCATCACGTTCATCCTGATCGACATGAAAAGTGAAGGTATCAAGGTGAACCCAATCATCTCGATCGACAATCACCACAGCCTGAACGAAGTGGAATTCAACAACGTCCGCGTGCCCGCCAAAAATGTGGTGGGGGAAATTGGCAAGGGCTGGACCGTCGCGAAGGCGCTGCTGGCTCATGAGCGAACGGGTATCGCTGGCGTGGCCGACGTGAAGCGCGCTGTACGTGTCATCAAGGAAGTCGCTGCGAAGGAGGCGAATGGGGGTCAGCTTTTAATGAATGATCCCGGCTTCCAACAGCGCTTGGCGGATATCGAAGTAGAGCTGATGGCACTGGAGTTCACCGAACTCCGTACCTTAGCCACGCAAGCTGCAGGCGGCTTCCCCGGCCCTGAATCCTCGCTATTGAAGATCAAGGGAACGGAGCTCCAGCAGGCCACACAGGAACTGCTAATGGAAATCGCGGCATACTATCAGGGTGTATTGCCGATCGATCTGGATCCCAATGCACTAGGGCATGACTTTGCGACCGAAGCACGCCGTAACTACATGTATGGCCGCGCTGCAACCATTTACGGCGGATCCAACGAGGTGCAGAAAAACATCATAGCCAAGTACGTGCTGGGTCTTGAGTAAGGGGAGATAGATCATGAACTTTGACTTTACTGAAGAGCAGCAAATGGTGCGCGACTCAATCGCGCGTTTCGTGCAGGACGACTACGACTGGGATACCCGCAAGGCCATCGTCGCATCTGATGAGGGAATGAATCGCGATAACTGGCAGCTCTTTGCCGAGCTGGGATGGTTGTCTATTCCTTTTGCTGAGGAGCACGGCGGTTTCGGTGGCAACATTGTCGACTTGTCGGTGGTCATGGAAGAGTTGGGTAAAGGATTGGTAGTCGAACCGTATTTTCCGACCGTTGTCTTGTTTGGTGGTCTGATCAAGCGCGCGGGCAATGAGGCTCAGCAGGCTGAGTGGCTGCCACGCATCATTGGCGGTGAGGTGCTGGGTGCGTTTGCCTACGTAGAGCGTCAGAGTCGCTTTGTACTGCATGACTGCCTGACGACCGCGACGAAATCTGGAGACGGCTACGTCCTTAACGGCGAGAAAGTGGTCGTCTTTAACGGAGAGCAAGCCGACCACCTGGTGGTGCTTGCGCGCACTTCGGGCGAGCAATCTGATCAGGACGGCCTGTCCCTGTTTGTTGTTAATGTGTCCGCAGCAGGCGTTAGCAAGATGAGCTATCCCATGATGGACGGGCAGCGTGTCGCGAACATCACCCTTAATGACGTCGCTTTAGGTGCAGACGCGCTATTGGGTGAGGAAGGCAACGCGCTCCAAGTGGTGGATGCCCTGACCGACGAGGCGATCATCGCACTGGCCTCCGAAGCGGTAGGCATCATGGGCGTATTGAACGCCAAGACACTGGAGTACACGAAAACCCGCGAGCAATTTGGTGTAGCGATCGGATCTTATCAGGCGTTACAGCATCGAATGGTCGAGACTATGATGGCCTACGAGCAGAGTAAATCGCTGCTGTTCAAAGCACTCTGCGAGTACAAGCAGGATCCCGCCATGGCAGCTGAAACGATCCATGCACTCAAGGTGCTCATCGATCGCAATGGCAAGCACGTCTTCGGTGAAGCTATCCAGATGCATGGTGGCATGGGCATGACCGACGAGCTGGATATCGGGCACTACGCCAAACGTTTGATGATGATCAATACGACGTTCGGCGACGCGACCTATCACCGCAATCGCTACATAGAGACCGCTTACGCGGCCTGAGCATGGAGCTGCGGGATAAAGTTGTCGTTGTCACGGGTGGCGCCAGTGGCATCGGCACCGGCTTGTGTCGGCGCTTCCGCGAGGAGGGTGTCCGCGGTCTGGTGATCGCGGATCTCAACGCCGACGCTGCAGTGAAGCTGGCTGCGGAACTGGGTGGCAATAGCGTCGCGTTGGACGTGCGTGACGAGGCGGCTATCGCTGCCATGGTCGCCGACATCGAAGCCGAGTTCGGTCAGATCGATTTGTTTTGCTCCAACGCCGGCATCCTGAACCTCGATGGTGACGAATATTGGGCAACCTCGAGCGATAACGATGTCTGGCAGCGAAATTGGGAAATCCACGTGATGGCGCACATCTACGCCGCTCGCGCTTGCTTGCCGGGCATGGTCAAGCGGGGGGAGGGGTACTTTCTACATACCGTCTCAGCTGCGGGGCTCCTGACACAGCCGTACACGGCGGCCTACGCCACCACGAAGCACGCGGCAATCGGATTTGCAGAGTCGCTCGCCATTACCCATGGCGATGACGGGGTCAAAGTGAGCTGTTTGTGCCCACAGGCGGTCGACACGGCCATGTTGGGCGGCACCGACGGTGGTGCCGCCGGGCTAGACGGCATTCTCAGCCCGGCGCAGGTGGCCGAAGCAGTCGTTCAAGGGTTGAGAGAGGAAGCTTTTCTGATCCTGCCCCACGAGCAAGTCGCGCAGTATCACCAGAATAAAGCGCAAAACTACGACCGCTGGATCGGCGGTATGCGGAAATTGCGCAGGAGTATGCGTCCACCTACACTCCCCTGACGTGATCCCAAGGGGTTCCAGTGGATAAGCAAGACCGCTTTGCGCGGGTCATCCTCAACGGCTTCTATGCCTACTTTGCAGAGTTTGAAAACATCACTCTGGCCGCTCGTACCCGCTTCGAGCAGGCTGAGTGGTCGAGCATGCAGGATATCTCAAGCCGTCGGATCGATATCTACAAAGAAACGGTGATGGAAACGCTCGCGGTCGCGCGGCACATCGCCGGCGATCGGATCGAGGAGCTCACCTTTTGGGCCGTTACCCGTGCCCTCTACGCAGAGTTGGTCAAGGGCATGACTAACTTCGAGATTGCAGAAACCTTTTACAACTCGATTTTCAACTCCCACTTTGGCCATCGTTCCATCCGCAACGAGTATGCGTTTGTGTTCTCGCCGCAGGGCGATGTACCACCGGTTGATATGGGACGAGTGGTGAATCACTTTGCAGTCAACGGCGGTCTGGCCAGTGCCTTCCGTGACTTACTGACGGAGTACGCGTTCAACATTCCCTATGAAGATCTGGATCGCGACGTCGCGAATATCGATGAAGCTATCACGCGCCACCTGCAGCCTCAGTTTGACGTCACGGGTGCCGGCTTAGAGCTGCAGGTTCTGGAGCATCATTTTTTCCGGAACAAGGCGAGTTATATCGTTGGCAGACTGTATGTCGACGGTGACCAGATGCCATTTGTATTGCCGTTGCTGCATAACGATTCCGCCGATAAGCCTGCGGTATACGTCGACGCTTTTTTGTTTGGCCCGGATCAGGTGAGCTTGCTGTTCTCTTTCACGCGAAGCTATTTCATGGTCGACGCATCGGTGCCCTCGCAGTATGTGCTGTTCCTGCAGCAATTGATGCCGAAAAAGGAAATTTCAGAGATCTACAGCGCCATCGGCCACTTCCGTCATGGCAAAACCTATTTCTACAGAACCTCTACCCGACATGTTCGCTCGACCAATGACCAATTTATTGTGGCGCCCGGCATCAAAGGGATGGTGATGACGGTTTTTACGCTGCCGTCTTATGAGTACGTGTTCAAAATCATCAAGGACCGTTTCACGCCGCCCAAGGAAGTTACGCACCAGATCGTTAAAGACAAATACCACCTGGTAAAGCGTTGGGATCGGGCGGGGCGTATGGCGGACACACAGGAATTCAATAATCTGGTGTTTGATGCCAGCCGCTTCTCAGATGAATTGATGGAGGAGCTCTACGCAACCTGCCCGTCGCAAATTCGCGTCAATGGCCGCGCTTTGATTATCAAACACTGCTACGTTGAACGGCGGATGAACCCACTGAACCTCTATCTGCAAGGAGCGTCTGACGATGAGGTGAATGAAGTCATGAACGATTACGGCAACGCGATTAAACAGTTGGCGGCGGCGAATATTTTTCCGGGTGACATGCTCCTCAAAAATTTTGGCGTGACTCGCCATGGTCGTGTGGTCTTCTATGATTACGACGAAATTGAACCGCTGATCGATTGCCATTTCCGACGCATACCCCCACCCCGCGACGAGCTTGACGAGATGTCGGGCCAGCCGTGGTACTCGGTGGGTCCAAAAGATATTTTCCCTGAGGAATTCAGGCTGTTCTTCTCCGGCAACGCGCGAGCACGCGCTGCCTTCGATGCGCAGCACGCGGATCTGTACGACGCAGATTTCTGGACGGGGCAACAGGAACAAATTCGTAATGGCGTTGTGGAGGATTTTTATCCTTATCCCCGGCGTATCCGGTTTTCGCAAAGACAGAAGGTGGCCTGATATGGCGTCTCTTTACTTGATTCGGCATGGGCAGGCTTCTTTTGGCAGCGCTAATTACGACCAGCTATCGCCCCTGGGCCAGCGGCAGGCCGATGTGTTAGGTCGGTTCTTTGCGGATATCACATTGCACTTTGCTCAGGCGGTGAGCGGCGATCTGTCTCGTCAGCGCGAGACCGGTGAGCGAGTGTTAGCGAGCCAACCCAATCCCGCGGCGCTGCGAACAGATCCCCGCCTGAATGAGGTAGATAACGAGGGTCAAATTGCCGGTTTGCTACCGATATTGTGCGAGCGCGATGCCGCCTTTGCGGGGCGTGTGAAAGCGGGCCGTAGTGACAGCAAGCAATACCAAAAGGTAATTCGGGCGGTCTTTAACGCCTGGGTGTCGCCCGATTGCCCGGCCTTACCTGACACGGCGTCTTGGCCGGACTATTTGGCCGGTGTTCAAGGCGCGCTCGAGGATGCCATGGCTCAGGCTGAGAGCGGTACCGACACGGCGATCTTTACCTCGGGTGGAACAATCGCAACGGCAGTGAGTTGGGTGCTCGGTGTGCCGCACGATAAGATTTACGGGTTCTATGAGCCGGTATTCAATTGCTCCATTACGCGGCTGATTTTCTCCCGCGGCAGGGTGTCGCTCTCCAATTTCAACGACACCGCGCACTTGCAGTTGCTGAGTCAACAGCTGTCAGAGAATCTGGTGACCTACCGATGACGTTGAGACGATGACGTCAATTTGGTTGGTCCGTCACGGCGAGGCAGCGGCGGGTTTCAGCGAAGACACGGATCCACCCTTATCGCCCTTGGGTCGTGAACAGGCACTTCAAAGCGCTGACACGCTCAGCCGATGTGTTCCCGAGCACGCGACGCTGCTGAGCAGCCCGAAGCGCCGCGCCATTGAGACGGGTGAGCCTTACGCCGCGAGCGTTCAGGGTGAACTGGAGACCGACGCCCGGTTCATCGAACTGCCATCTCCGGGTGACTTGGCTGTTCGACGCCAATGGTTGGACGAGGTACTTCAGGGTCAGTGGAGCGATCTTCCGGAGCCTGTGCAACTGTGGCGAAGTGAGATCGTCTGTGCGATCGACTCATTTGCCGCACCGACCGTGATTTTCACTCACTTCCTGGTGATCAATGCGGTGGCCGCTCACATCAGTGGCGAGGATGGCGTTGTGCAGTGTTTGCCAGCGAATGCCTCAGTGCACGAATTAAGCGTAGAGGGCAGTAGCTGGCAGTGGCGCGCGCGCGGCGCGATGCTAAAGAGCGTGGTGAATTAACTGCGTTTAAGCCGCATTAGGGATTCTTGAGCTGTAGAGGCTAACAAGGTGCCGTCCTGAGACCATAAAAACCCGCGGCTAAAACCTCTGCCGCCACCAGCTCGCGGCGTGTCGCAGTCATAGAGCACCCATTCGTCCATTTTCCCCGGATTATGAAACCAGATCGCGTGGTCGAGGCTCGCTGCCATGAAATGCTTGATGGGCTTGGTGTAGGGGTGCGGATAAAACACTGTACTCAGCAGGGAATAATCGGAAATCATTGCCAAGGCGGCTTGATGCGCCGCGGTATCGTCAGGCAATGGTCCCACAGCACGAAACCAGGACCGGCCCATAGGTGGTTGGCTCTCGGCGAGGTACTCGGTCACGCGCTGCCGCTCGATTTGATACAGGTCGATCAGATTGGGGTCCCCGGGTTTAGTGGTAAAGCTGCGGAACCCTGAAAGGTCATCTGCCTCAGTGCGAGGTGCTGTTACCGCGGGCATGCCGAAACAATGTGAGACGCCATCCTCGTCCTGGTGATAGCTGATAGAGGTATTGAAAATCGCCTCGCCGTTCTGCCGTGCGACGACGCGCCGCGTTGAGAAAGAACGCCCGTCGCGGATCGGGTCGACCTCAAAATCGATGGGCGTCGAGGGATCGCCGGCGCGAAGAAAGTAGGCGTGCAGGCTATGAGCGGTGAGCGCACCACTGACGGTTCGGTTGGCGGCCATTAGGCACTGTGCGACGACTTGACCACCAAATATGCGTTGTTGCGGCATCAGGCTGTCAGCGACAAAGGTGAAATCGTCTTGTTGGCGCGGCGCAATCTGCGCCAGCACGTCGGTGAAACAGGTCACGGCGCCGTCCTTACTGCTGTGGCGTGGGAGTCGCCAGTCCTTGAAAGAAAACAGAAAAATAATCGGCGGCGCTGCCGTCGATATCGTCTATGAGCTGCCAATTACCCAGATCCATTGCGGCATTCAACGCCCCGGTGAGCAGTTGGATCACGATTCCCGCAGGGAGATCGCGAAATTCGCCACAGGCGATGGCATCGCTCACGGCCTGCTCCAGCGTCGCATGCACGGCCGCTAATCGAGCCAGTAGGCGCTGCCTCACTGCGGGAGGCAGGGCGGTGATGGCGTTGAAATGCACCAGGGGTCCCTGCTCTGAATTTTGCAGCGCAAAAATTTGTCGGCAGGCAATTTCAAGCTTCCTGCCAGGCGTAACATCTAGCCGCTCGACTCCGGTGACAATCCCTTCGAGTTGGTCGAGGGTATAGTCGAAACACTGGGTCAGCAGCGCTTCTTTATTGGCAAAGTGGTAGTAGAAAGCGCCCTTCGACACTTGCAGCTGTTCGACGATTTCATCGAGAGACGGGCCGCTAAATCCTT
>MDTG01095179.1_pt1 | contig 10095 bp, 8 predicted proteins | sample 811421 | NCBI WGS metagenome assembly MDTG01 (sample SAMN05326645, study PRJNA326480) | marine metagenome | isolation source: seawater | place: Pacific Ocean: South East | collected 2011 | reverse complement strand
GGTATCCTCTCTGGTCCCTACCGATCCCCTGTAGCTCAATTGGTAGAGCGAGCGGCTGTTAACCGCTAGGTTGCTGGTTCGAGTCCAGCCGGGGGAGTTGCCGCCCCGATGCCTGCGTCGGGGCGGTGGTCCTTACCGGAGCCCGCCCGGCCCGGACGCTCAGCGAACCCGGACCCGGCTCGCGGCGGCCTTCGCCGCCCGCCTCGCCGCGGCCACGGACCGCCCGGTGGCGAGGGCGACGCCCATCCGACGATGCTTCCTGCAGGCCGGTTTCCCGAAGAGCCGGACCTGGGTGTCGGGTCTCGCCAGCGCCTCCGGGAGGCCGTCGTAGCGGGGGGGGCGGGCGCTCGCCCGTTGCGCGAGGATCACCGCACTCGCGCTCGGCCCCCGGTAGGTGATCCGGGGGATGGGCAGCCCGAGAATCGCCCGGAGGTGCAGCTCGAACTCCGAGAGGTCCTGGGAGACCATGGTGACCATCCCGGTGTCGTGCGGGCGCGGGGAGAGCTCGGAGAAGATCACCTCATCGCCGCGAATGAAGAACTCGACGCCGAAGAGGCCGGCGCCCTCGGGGCCGGCGATCCGGTCGGTGATCCGCTTCGCCATGCGCTCCGCCTTGCGGACCAGCGGCTTCGGCATCGGGCAGGGCATCCAGGACTCCTGGTAGTCACCCCGTTCCTGGCGATGGCCGATCGGCTCGACGTAGACCGTCCCCGACCCCTTGCGTGTCGCGGAGGCACGTTGCTTGACGGTGAGCAGGGTGATCTCGTAGTCGAAGTCGATGAATTCCTCGACGATGACCACGCCCTTGTCGCCACGCATGCCCTTCAGGGCATGCTTCCAGCTCCGGGCGATGTCCGCCCGGGTCCGGGCGACCGACTGGCCCTTGCCGCTGGAACTCATGACCGGCTTGATCACGCAGGGCAGCCCCACGGTCTCGTCGATGACCGTCTTGAGCGAGTCCAGGTCGTCCGCGTATCCGTAGCGCGCGGTGGGCAGCTTCAATTCCTCCGCCGCCAGCGAGCGAATCGCGTCCCGATTCATGGTGAGGTGCGCCGCCAGTGCGGAAGGGATCACCGTCGTCCCCTTGGCCTCGATGTCCAGCAGCGCCTCGGTGCGGATCGCCTCGACCTCGGGCACCACGTAGTCCGGGCGGTGGCGCCGGACCAGGGTCTTGATCGCCCGTCCGTCCAGCATGTCGATCACCTCGGCGTGGTCCGCGACCTGCATCGCGGGTGCGCCCTCGTAGTGGTCGGCCGCCACCACCCGGCAGCCGTAGCGCTGCGCGCAGATCACGAATTCCTTGCCGAGCTCGCCGGAGCCGAGCAACAGGATGGTCACGGGGTGTGGGCTGGTCATGCCCGCATCTTAGGGACCGAGGCCCCGCCCCTCCGCGGCTGTGGAGAACCTGCGCTGAACCCGATGCAGCGGGTACGATGCGGTCCACCGGAGGCCCCCCGATCGACCTGCTCGCGAACATCCTCATCACCCTGCTCGTCCTCCAGCTGGTCTGGCAGTACGCGCTCCGGTTCGGCAAGGACACCATCGGGAACCCCCGGGTCCCCCAGTACTACCAGAACCACGGGATCCGGGAGATCGTCCTCAGCGCCACCCTCGCGGGGATCATGCTGGTGTGCGCGTGGCGCACCCAGGCGACCTCGCTCGACCTGGTGCTGCTCACGCTCGCCGGGACCGGACTGGTCGGTTCCTACTGGGTCGCGGTCGCCTTCGTGGGGCTCGGTCGGCAGTTCCCCGAGGACGACAGCGACGACCTGGTGCCCCACGTGAACCACGCGATCCAGGCCGTGGTGCTCGTCCTCGCGCTGGGCTTGAAGTGGGCCTCGGCCTGATCCCCGGCCGGCACGCACGCCCGCACGCCAGCACCTAGACTGCCTCCATGCGCTTCACCTCGCCGACCGCGCTCACCCGTCTTTCGTGCCTGCTTCTGGTGGTCTCGCCGCTGGTGCCCTGCGTCGCGGGGCACGCCGACGAGGGTGACCGACTCCGGGTCCTGGTCTGGAACGCCTGGCGGGGCGGCAACGAGGTCGAGTCCGGTCCCGAGAAGGTGCTCGAGGTGATTCGTGACGCGAAGCCGGACCTGGTCCTGATGCAGGAGAGCTACGACATCGACGACGATCGCCCGACCCTCGGTCGCTGGATCGCCGGGGAGCTCGGCTGGCACGCCCACCAGGCGGAGAGCCCGCACCTCTGCGTCCTGACCCCGATGAAGATCGACGCGACGTTCTTCCACGATCCCTGGCACGGGCTGGGCGTCCGGGTGACCGACCAGGCGAACCGCTCCTTCGTCGCCTGGTCGATCTGGCTCGACTACCGCGCCTACATCACCTACGAGCTCCGGGACACGCCGGAGCTGACCGACGCGGAACTGCTCGCGGCCGAGGACGTCCGCTCGACCCGGGTCCAGGAGGCGACCGCGCTGCTCGCGCACCTCGAGGAGGCCGGGCAGATGGAGCTCGACGTGCCGTTGCTGGTGGGGGGGGACTGGAACACGCCCTCGCACCTCGACTGGACGGTCGACACCGCCCGCGTCTACCGTCACCGCCGGGCGCTCCCCCTTCCGGTCAGCACCCTGATGGAGAAGCACGGGTTCATCGACGCCTTCCGCGTGGTGCATCCGAATCCGGTCCAGCGACCGGGGCTCACCTGGTCACCGATGTTCCGGGTGAACTCGGAAGGCAAGCCCCAGGGATTCGAGCGGATCGATCGGCTCTACCTCAGGAACCCCGCGGATGGTGGGTGGACGCTCGCGCCGGTCGCGTCGCACGTCCTCCCGGTGGCCTGGGAACCGGAGTCGATCCCGACCGGGAAGCGAACCTTCCCGTCCGATCACGGCGCGGTCGTCATCGACCTGCAATGGATGCGGTCCGCCGACTGATTCAGTCCTCCGAGCTGGCGATCCGCTCGGGCAGCTCCAGCAGGTCCCGGCTCTCGTCCTCCGGCAGCTGCTCGACGTTCCTGAGCTTGCGCTCCATCGCACGGGTCCTGGTTCCGGTCTCGCTGATCGTGTTCTGGGCGGTCTTGAGCTGCTTGCCGAGCTTGTCGAGGACGTCGCCGAACTTCCCGAATTCCGTCTTGACCGCACCGAGCACCTCCCAGACCTCGCTCGAACGCTTCTCGATCGCGAGGGTGTGGAAGCCCATGCGCAGGGCGTTGAGGATCGCACTGAGGGTGGTCGGTCCCGCGATCGTGATGCGCAGGTCGTTGAGCCGGTCCACGACCTTCTGGCGCCGCAGGGCCTCGGCGTAGAGTCCCTCGGTCGGCAGGAAGAGGATCCCGAACTCGGTGGTGTGCGGGGGGGCGACGTACTTCTCGCGGATGTCCTTCGCCGCGTTGATGAGGCCGTTCTCGAGTCCCCTGGCGGCGGCCTCGACCGCGTCGGGGTCGGCGCGTTCCTGGGCTTCCTGCAGCCGGATGTAGTCCTCCTGCGGGAACTTCGAGTCGATCGGCAGCCAGACCTGCTCCTGGGATTCGGTGCCCGGAAGCCGGATCGCGAACTCGACCAGCGCGTTCGATCCGGGAATGGTCTTGACGTTCGACTCCCACTGGGTGGGGGTGAGCATCTCCTCCAGGATCGCCCGCAGCTGGACCTCGCCCCAGGTGCCCCGGCTCTTGACGTTGGTCAGCACCTTCTTGAAGTCACCCACGTCCTCCGCGAGCTGCTTCATCTCGCCGAGCCCCTTCTGGACCGACTCCAGCCGCTCGCCGACCTGCTTGAACGCCTCGCCCAGCCGCTTCTCGAGCGTGCCCTGCAGCTTCTCGTCGACGGTCCGGCGCATCTCCTCGAGCTTCTTCTCGTTGCCCTCGCGGAGCTGGCCTGCCTGCTTGGCCTGTTCCTCGCGCATCCCGGTGAGCTGGAGCACCAGGGTCTTGCCGAGCTGTTCGCTCACCGAATCCAGTCGCTTGCCCATCTCCTCCCGGAGTCGGGCCTCGCTCTTCTCGCGTCCGTCCCGGGCGCGCTCGAACTCGTCGCGGACCGCCGCCTCCTGCCTGCGAGCGAGGGTTTCCAGGGCCGCCTCGACCTGCCCGCCGGAATCGGTCCCGGAGTTCCCTAGAATCACCCTTGCGAGGGCGAGCCCGCCCAGCAGGCAGCCGATGGCGGCAAGGATCAGGGTGATGAGTTCCATGGCGTCGATGATACCTCCTCCAGCAACCATGACGGGACCACTCCCTTGATTCTGACCAGCCTCCTCGCGACGACCCTGCTGGTTCCCCCCGGCGGTGAACCACTGGAGATCGGCTCCCGGCGCCAGCTCTTCGTGGACGACCACGTGATCGATCGATCACCCGGACTGGCGCACCGGCTGGGCGTCCCCCGGGACGAAGGACCGGTCCTCGCCTTCGACCGACCCTGGGAAGGACCCTTCAGCGGGTACGCCACGATCCTGGTCGATGGCGACCGCTTCCTCCTCTACTACCGGGGACTGCCCGTCGCCGGTGCCGACGGGACCGACCGGGAGACGACCTGCGTGGCGTTCAGCGACGACGGCGTGGACTGGGTCCGTCCCGAACTCGGGCTCCACGAGGTCGACGGATCGAGCGCGAACAACGTGGTCCTCGCCGGCGTCGCCCCGGTCACCCACAACTTCAGTCCGTTCCTCGACACCCGGCCGGGGGTCGATCCCCGCCAGCGGTTCAAGGGGCTGGGGGGCAACGAGCACACCGGCCTGATCGGGTACGCCTCGCCGGACGGCGTCCACTGGACCCGGATCCGCGAGGAGCCCCTGGTGACCGGGGGGATGTTCGACTCCCAGAACGTCGCGTTCTGGTCGGAGGCGGAGCAGTGCTACGTCTGCTACCTGAGGACCTGGACCGGCGGGGGGTACTCGGGGATCCGGAGCGTGAGCCGTTCGACCTCGCCGGACTTCCTCGAGTGGAGCGACCCGGTGCCGATGGACTTCGGGGACGGCGAGCTCGAGCACATCTACACCAACCAGACGCATCCCTACGTGCGCGCCCCGCAGGTCTACATCGCGATCGCCGCGCGGTTCATGCCCGGACGCCGGGTCCTCTCCGAGGAGGACGCACGTCGCCTCGGGGTGGATCCCCGCTACTTCGGCGACTGCTCCGATGCGGTGCTGATGACCTCCCGGGGCGGGACCACCTACGACCGGCGGTTCCGGGAGGCGTTCCTCCGCCCCGGGATCGGCCTCGGCAACTGGGTCTCCCGGTCGAACTACCCCGCACTCAACCTCGTCCAGACCTCCCCGGAGGAGCTGTCGCTCTACGTCAACCAGAACTACGCGCAGCCGAGCGCCGAGCTTCGACGGTACTCGCTGCGGGTGGACGGACTGGCCTCGCTCGCCGCGGGCCACGAGGGAGGGGAGCTCCTGACCCGGCCGGTCCGCTTCACCGGCGACCGACTCGAACTGAACTTCGCGACCTCCGCGGCCGGGGGGATCCGCGTGGAACTCCAGGAGCCCGACGGGGCGCCCATCCCGGGCTTCACCCTCGAGGATTCGGTCGAACTGATCGGGAACGAGATCGCGCGTGACGCCGGCTGGCGAGGCGGCCGCGACCTGGCCGCGCTCGCCGGCCGGCCGGTTCGCCTGCGGGTCGTGCTCCGGGATGCCGAACTGTTCTCGTTCCGGTTCCATGAGCGCCCGTGATCGAATCGGTCGGGCGCCCCCCGGGACCGGCATGCCCTCGTCGGCGGGTCGATCGGCGCCATCGGTGCGCCAGGTCCCGCCACGTCGCCGGATTTCCATTCCGTTCCCCGGAGGGGAATCCGGTTCGGTGGGCCGGCACCTATACTGCCGATGAAGCGAGGTCGACGTGTCGAACGCCACCAGATGGGCCATTGCCGGGACCGGTCGGATCTCCGGACTGTTCGCGGACTGCATCACCCGGACCGGGTCGGGAACCGTGGCCCACGTGCTCAGCCGGACCCGGGAGGGTGCCGAGGCCTTCGCCGGCCCCCGGGGCGCCACGCCCTGGTCCGACCAGCGAAGCATGCTCTCGGGTGCGGAGATCGACGCGCTCTACATCGGCACCCCGCATTCGGAGCACGCGGAACTGGCGATCCAGGCCCTCTCGGTCGGGGTGCCGGTGCTCTGCGAGAAGCCCCTGAGCTGCTCGGGCGCCGGGACCCTCGCGGTGGTGATGGCCGCCCACCAGAACGGCACCGCCCTGGTCGAGGGGTGGATGTACCGGTTCCACCCGCAGGTCGATCGCCTGCTCGGGCTGCTCCGTTCGGGGGCCATCGGCGAGCTTCGCTCGATCCGCTCGAGCTTCGGGTTCCGCGCCGACGTCCCCGCCGACCACCGGCTGCGCAACCAGAAGCTCGGGGGGGGCGCGATCCTCGACGTCGGCGGCTACCCGATGAGCGCCTCGATGCTGGTGGCGGGCTGTGCCGACGACCGCGACTTCGCCCGCCCGAAGTCCATGGAGGCGGTGGGGATCTTCGACCCCGTGACCGACGTCGATGCGGACGCCGCCGCCACCGTCACCTTCGACAACGGCATCGAGGCGGAGATCCGGTGTTCGATCATCGAGGACCTCGGCACCGAGCTCCGCTGCGAGGGGACCGAGGGCGTGCTGACCCTGGCCCATCCCTTCATCCACGGCGGTCGCCCCGGCGACCCGGTCGCCACCATCGAGCACGCCGGTCCCGACGGGACCACCACGGAGACCGTCCCCGCCGAGCTGGACTGCTTCAGCCTCGAGGCTCGTGCGATGAGTGCGCTGATCGAGGCGGGGGCGCTGCAGCCGCACCCGCCGTGCGTGGCCCACGAGGAGTCGGTGACGATCGCCGGGGCCCTCGAGTCGTGGCGGGGTGCGCTTGAACAGGCCCGCAAGGACCGGACATGATCGACCTCTGGATCTTCCTCGGCGCCCTGGTCCTCGTCGCGGTGGTCTCGATCGTCGCCTCCCGGGGCGAGTCGACCCGAACCCAGTACTTCCTCGCCGGCCGGAAGCTCACCTGGTGGCTGATCGGGTTCTCCCTCATCGCCTCCAACATCTCCACCGAGCACTTCGTGGGCATGACCGGCAACGCCGCGAAGTCCGGGCTCGCGGTCGCGAGCTACGAATGGCTCGCGGTGCCCGCGCTGGTCCTCGTCGCCTGGTGGCTGCTGCCCGCCTTCCTTCGCGCGGGGATCTTCACCATCCCCGAGTACCTCGAGTACCGGTACGACCGACCCACCCGGTCGATCCTCGCGGCGCTGATGGTGGTGTTCTTCGTGCTGACCGTGCTGGCGACCGTGCTCTACGGGGGGGCGCTCTTCCTGATGGGCGTCTTCGAGCTCGATCGACACCTCGCCGAGGGCTGGGGGCTCGCACCGGAACGCGCCGAATCGATCGCCTTCACCGCCTGCGTGTGGGGGATCGGGATCGCGGCCGGGGTCTACACCATCATCGGGGGACTCGGCGCGGTGGTCTGGTCCGACCTGATCCAGGGATCGGCGCTCCTGGCGGGGGGGGTCCTGGTCCTGGTCCTCGCCCTGTTCGCCCTGGGCGAGGGTGCCGGTCCCCTCGCCGGCTGGCGAGCGTTCACCGAGTTCCACGCCGACAACCTCCACGTGGTCCGGGACTGGAACGATCCCGAGATCCCCTCGCTGAGCCTGGTCACCGGGCTGTGGATCCCGGTGCTCTTCTACTGGGGGCTCAACCAGTTCATCGTCCAGCGGACCCTGGCCTCCGGATCACTGTCGGAGGGCCAGAAGGGCGTCCTCTTCGCGGCGGCGATCAAGCTGCTGCTGCCGTTCCTGGTGGTGATCCCCGGGATGATGGCGGTGCAGATCCTCGGTGAGCGCTTCGATCCCGGGGCGCCCGACCAGGCCTACCCCGCGATGATCCGGGAGCTGCTCCCGGTCGGGGTGCTGGGGGTGATGCTGGCCGCCGTGGCGGGCGCGGGCCTGAGCACCTTCAACAGCGGCCTGAATTCCGCGGCCACCGTGTTCACCCTCGATCTCTGGGGCACGCACGTCGACCCCGGAATGGATGATCGCGGCGCGGTCCGGGTCGGCCGGATCACCACCACCGTGCTCGCCGTCGCCGCCTGCCTCTGGGCGCCGGTGATCCACGGCTTCGACGGGGTCTTCAACTACATCCAGGAGCTCTGGGGATTCGTCTCCGCCCCGACCTGCGCGGTGTTCTTCGTGGGACTCCTCTTCCTTCGCGTCCCCCCGGGGGCCGCGAAGGCCGCCCTGATCGCAGGCCCGCTCCTGTACCTGCTCAGCCGTGCGCCGGCGTGGGTCATGGAGCAGCCGTCGGTCGGCGAGGGTGGGCTGGCCGCGACGGTGCACGCCTACGCCTCGATGTCCTTCCTCTACCACATGTTCGTCATCTTCATCGCGCTCTGCACGATGATGCTGCTGTGGGGCGCCCTGGCCCCGGGGGCTGCCCGCCCGCTCCCGCGCACCGAAGCCGTCGAGATGACCCCCATGCGCGGGCTGCGCCCCGCTTCGATCGCGCTGCTCGCCTCGGTCGTCGCCCTCTACCTGGTCTTCTGGTAGGCCCGCCTTCAGTAGCCCTGCATCCACTCACGCCGTCGACTCCACACCTCCGACCAGGTCCGGGCCCGCTCGCGCAGTCCCGGGCTCCCGGCCAGGGTGGCCGCGATCCGGTAGCCCACGGTCCGGGTCAGGGCGTTGAGGTACAGCAGGCCGCGCCCCGCCCACGCGGCGGGCCGCGACCAGTGGTGGTTCATGATCGTGACCTGTCCCCGGTTGATCCGTTCGAGTCGCCCGGCGGGCCGGGTCTCCGAGGCCCCGATGTAGTGGACGATGGTGGCCTCCGGGGTGATGATCGGCCGCGCCCCGAGGGCCCGGGCGCGGATCTGGAGCTCGCACTCCTCCCCGTACATGAAGAACTCAGGCGCGAATCCCTCGAGCCGCTCCCACAGGTCCCGGTCGACCAGCATCAGGCAGCCGGTCACCCAGCCCACCTCGCGTTCGGAGTCGCGCTTCCAGCCACCGATCGAGTCCACGTTGAAGAACTCGCTCCCCGCGAAGAGCCGCGACAGACCGGTCAGCCGGAACCCCAGTCCCCGCAGGGTGAACGGCCCGTGGCAGGAACCCGGGTCGAGGGCACCGCCGGCGTCGAGGGTCCGTCCGCCCCAGACCAGGTGGTCCCTGGTCCGGTCCGCGAAGTCCACCAGGCGGCGGAGCGCGGCGTCGAGGACCACGGTGTCGGGGTTCAGCAGCAGCAGGTACTCCCCCCGGGCCTCGGCGGCCAGTCGGTTGTTGGCCCTCGCGAACCCGAGGTTCTCGGGGCTCCGCTCCAGGTGGAACCGCGGGTCCGCCCCGAACGCCTCGCGGATCGCCTCGAACGACCCGTCCTCGGAGGCGTTGTCCAGCAGCCGCAGCTCGAACTCGAGCCCCGCGCTCTGCTCGACCACGGAGCGAAGGCAGGCCAGGGTCAGTTCCCGGGTCTGGTAGCTCACCACCAGGATGGAGACCCTGACCGGCGGTCCGCCCTCGAGTGCATCCGTGGTCGGTTCGGGGTTGCTCATCTCAGTTCGCGGCCCCCGCATGCCCGGACGACTCCTGGGAGAGCTCCTCGAGCATCCCCGTGATCAGCGCCTCGGACTCCGCCCGCGGGAAGGCGCACCAGGACGCCAGGGGAACCATGGCCGCGCACCACAGCCCGACGAGGATCTCCCCCAGGGGTGCGGGCAGCACCCCGGCCCCGCCGGGGTAGTCGCTGGCCCAGCTCATGAGGAAGAGGCCGCCCATCCAGGGAACCAGCCAGAACGCACCCTTCACGTACAGGGATCGGCGCAGGGTGCCCATCGTCGGCAGGGTGAGTCCCAGCACCACCAGGCCCACCGCCAGCATGCCGAGCACCGTCAGGTTCACCGTCCAACCCGTCCAGTACGCGATGAGGCTGGAGAAGACGAAGGCGGTGAAGCCGCTGAGCCGGGGAAACGGGACCCTGAACGGTCGTTCCAGTTCGGGATGCGTCCTTCGCAACGCCAGGAACGCCATCGCGGTGACCGCGGAGGTGAGCATCACCACCGAGGAGACGATCCCCACCAGCTGGTTCCAGCCCGGAAGGGGGGCCAGCAGCAGCATCCCCACCACCAGGTTGACCAGCAGGGCCCGGGCGGGGATCCCGTTGCGGGTCAGCCGCCGGAAG
>MDTG01083827.1_pt1 | contig 10095 bp, 11 predicted proteins | sample 811421 | NCBI WGS metagenome assembly MDTG01 (sample SAMN05326645, study PRJNA326480) | marine metagenome | isolation source: seawater | place: Pacific Ocean: South East | collected 2011 | reverse complement strand
GTTAATTTTAAATTTTGTTTAATAAATTCATTAAATTTTTTAACAAACACATACCTTGATTTTATTCTTAATATATCTTTCACACATGACTTAAAAGATGATAATCCACTATACCGAATTAATTTTAAACTAGGTTCAAACATTGGATTTTTGAAATTGATGATTATTGGATCTGAATTTAATTTAATATAATTAAATATTGAAAATGTCTGTAATACTGCTCCATAATTATCAACATTGTGAATAGTTAAAATTGCTACTTTTTTTTTATTTTGCATAATCATTCACTAGTCAGTAAATTTAACCAGAATCTATATAAATAATATTTAAATATTTCTTGATGTCATATTATAGAACAGATTACATTTAACTTGAAGTTAAGCTTTTAAAAATTTTAGATATTTAGTAAATTTAATAGAATTTTAATTGATAAATATTATTATATTTATATTAATTTTTATTTAAGTGAACAATTTACTTAATTTTTAATACATACTATTAGTTGATATTAGAATTTCTTTAAAATAAATAAGATATAAAAAATGAAAATCGCTGTAGTTTCAACTCATGATTATGAAAATAATAAAATTTTTACCCCTATAGGTAAAACTGTTAAAATGGAAAGTTTATCTGTTTCAAGACAAGATTCAAATTCTGGATTTACAAAATTAAAAGAATTATTTGATAAGGATAATATAAATATTAACACTCATGATTTATTCAAAAAAGATGATGATATTGATATTGAATTCCATCTTAACGGGTCTTTTACAAAAAAAACAAATGCGAAAAAAATGTATTGTATTCATCCTGAAATTTATCTTGTTGACAAAAAATGTAATCCAAAAATTTTAAGAAAAAAATACGATAGAATATTTACTAACATTAAAAGAGATATAGATAATCATAAATTTATAGCACTACAGGTACCTCAAGGTTACAAGGAAACAAGAATTGAAAAAAATAAACGTCCTAAGCTTGCATGCATTGTGGCATCAAATAAAAATCTTAATAGATACTATAGTAAATCTGGTTATGTAATGAGAACTAAATTAATCAAATGGGCCAACAAACATAATGAAAATTTAGATGTATATGGACCAGATTGGAATTTATTTTTTTCTTCAAATTATTATGTAAATAGAATTGCAAAATTTTTTCAAAAAAAAATTAATTTTACTATAAAAAGAGAGGGAATTTTTAAAGGCGTCTGTTTAAATAAAGTTGAAACCATGAACAATTATAAATTTTCTTTTTGTTTTGAAAACGTTTACGACATAGATGGCTATTTTACACAAGGTTTATTTGATTCTTTAAAAAATGGTTGTGTTCCTATTTATTTGGGTCCTAGAAACGTAAATGAATATATACCTGAAAATTGTTTAATTGATTTTAGAAAATTTTCAGACTTTAAATCTTTATTTGAATATTTGAAAAGCATGAGCTCTCATGAATATTTTGAATTTATTGATAACATAAATAATTTTTTATTTTCTGAAAAATATAAAGAATTCTCTCCAGAAAATTTTGCTAATAAAATATTAGACCAAGTAAAAAGTGAAAAATTTTAGATTGTTAATACAGATTATATATTAATATATTATTACTAAATTTTACTTAACAAAGATAGGATGCTCTTATCTGCTGGTTTAAATTTTTTATAATCACTTCTGAGTATATTTGCACCAACATCTAATTTATTATTAAAAGTAAAATCAAGATGTATTCCATAATTTAATATAATTATATTTCTATCTTTTCTAATTGGTTTAATACCTTTGTGAAAAGCGACAGTATTGACAACAATAACATCGCCTTTTTTTGCTAGAATTGGTTTAAAATTTTTAGATCCATAAATTTTTTTTAATTTATTTTCTTCCCATCTTGCTCTTTGTCCCCATTTATTTTGTATACTTTTAAACGAATTTTTTATGTAATAAAATGGTCCATCTAATTTAGAGTTAACATCATTTAAATAAATAAAAATTTTTAAAAGTTTAATTGAATTTTCATCAATATGAAAATGTTGAGTGTCATGATCTTCAATTTTATTTTTATATGTTTTAACACATTTGGCATAAGTTAAGTATGGTATACAACCAAAATAATTAGAAGTTAGTGCTAATAATCTTTTATTTAAACTGCACTCAATAATTTTTTTTATGTTTATTAGTGGATCTTTTAATTTGACACTATCAGTATAATTTCGAAATTTTTTTTCACCCATTAAAAATATTTTTTTTTCTAATTTATTGTTATGAATATTTTCAATATTTTTTTTAATACCAATTTTTTTTTTAAATCTTAAATCTCTAGGTAAAGAAATATACCTCAAATTTTTTATATGATTTTGAAATTCCAAGTTGATTTCATTTATAAATTTTTTTTTAAATACATTTTTTAAAACACAAAAACCATTAGTGTTTAAATTTTGTAAATTTTTCTTATCTTTTGTAGATAACTTAATTTTTTTATGATATTTTTTTTTTGAAACTTTAATAAAGTTTTTCTTATAGAATTTTTCTAAATAATTGTAATCAGATACTTTCAACATAAAATAAAAAGTCTGTTTTTTTTATAGTAATTTAAATTTTTTTCAACCATTGAAACACTTTAAACTAAAATATATATATCTCTATAAAAATTTTATATTATAGAATGAAATACATTTTTTAAATTTTTAAATAATGTATCAATAGGAAGTATGAAAATAAAAATTGATAGTTTAATTAATAAATATTCACAAGAAAACCAAAGTTGTGTGATAGTTGGATCTGGACACACAATGAATGAATTTGATTATCTTAATTTTAATGGAAAAATAATATTTTGTGGAACAGCTATTTTAAGATTAAGTACAGTTCGTCCCGATTATTTAATTTCTTGTAATAATCATTTCCCAGTAATAAATATTAATTCCCACTTAGATTTTCTTAACAAATATCCCGATATGACCTGGATTTTCTCTGATACTGGTTGTTATCATGATATATGGGATTTTGATGAAGAATTATTTACTAAACTTAAACTTAAATATACCACCTTTGATGATAGACATATTTCTGGAAAACAATGTGTACCAGAAAAAAAATGTTGTAAATTAATATCTAAAACAAGTTTAGAAATTTTTGAAGATCATTTTAAAACTAATTTTCCATCTAAAAATAGAAAAGGTGTCTCTATAGCAGACCATGCTTTAATATTTGCAATTCTTATGGGCTTTTCAAAAATCTATATTCAAGGAATTGACCTACCTACAAGTAACTATCAGGGAAAAAGAATAGGTAAAAAATACTATGGTTTTGAAAACAAAGAGGCAGATGATTTTTTAGATAAAGAAGTATTAAAAATATGTAGAAAGAAATATTTTTTTTATTATCTTAAAAATTTTAAGTTTTTGCCCTACTTAAAATCTTTACTTTTAAGATTAAAAATTTTTTTTAAAAAAGACTATTCTTATTTTAATGATAATATAGATACATCTTTAGATATTATTTCATGGATATCTGATACAGCAAAATCAAATAATCAAGAAATTTTTAATTTAAGTGAAAAATCGAATTTAAGAAAAATTAAAAGTATTAAGTTTATTTCTTCTAAATAATAAAATCTTAAGAAATTATTTGAGTGGTTTTGCCTCAACGAAAAGAGTATCTGTTATTTGGTTTTTAACAAGAAACTTATTATAAGTTTCTATAATATCTTTATCATAAAGTTTTTGATTGGTTACATGTCCCTCAGGTTTGCCTTCCAAAAACCATTTGAGATGATTTAGAAAATTATATCTTTGTAAAAAAATAATATTATCTATTTTGAAACCAGCAATATTTAAATATTTCATTAAAGATAATTTTGTATGTAAAACTAAATGTTCACTCCATAATGTAAAATTTCTAAATACTTTTAAATTTAAAAGTAAGTCATTTGCATGGGGCACCTCAATAATTAATTTTCCTTTTTTATTAATTATTTTTTTTAATTTTTTTAAAGTCTCAATTTGATTGGGTATATGTTCCAATACATGAAATAAAGTAATTATATCAAATTTTTGATCTATTTTATCTATATCTTCATACATTTTAAATTTTTTAGACAAATGATTTACAAACTGCTTACTGATTTCTAGACCTGCAATATTTTTGGTATTTTTTTTTGCTAATGCTAAGAACTTTCCTTTCCCACAACCGAAATCTAAAAGAGATTTATTTTTAATTTTATTTTTTAAATATTTAAATCTTCTAATATCATCATTTAACTCAGTCAATTGAACATTTTTTTCTCTAACTTTAAAAGCATTTATTATTGAAAATAAATTTTCATTTTTTTTCTGATAATGATTTTTAATATTAGATCTGTAGTTAGGAATAAAAATTACTCCAGATTTTTTATCTTTTAAAACTTTTACATTCCTATCCCTAGTTTGGTTACTAAATACACTGGTATTTTTAAATTTAAAAATTCCAACTTTTTTTAGATCACTTACAACTTTTGAATGCTTAATAAGATTTTTTTTCATAAAAATTTAATTTATTTTTTTAATAAAAGATCTTCAACACTTTCAAGAATAAAGTGTCCTAAAAATATGTGGCATTCTTGAATTCGCGCTGTAACATTATTTGGAACCAATAATTTTAAATCACAAAATTTTTTACAATTACCACCAGACCCACCTAAAAGTCCTAGAGTAAATATATTTTTAGATCTTGCATACCTCAGCACTTTTAAAATATTTGTTGAATTACCAGAAGTTGTAATCCCAATTAATACATCATTTTTATTTGCAAGTGCTTGGAATGTTCTTAAAAAAATATCAGAAAAATCGAAATCATTACCACATGCAGTTAATGTCGATGTATCTTGTGCAAGGCTAATTGCTGGTAAAGATTTTCTGTTAACATTTGGTCTCAATCTTACAAGGTACTCTGCCGCTAAATGTTGAGCGTCTGCAGCTGAACCCCCATTTCCACAAAATAATAATTTTCCACCAAGTTTAATTTTTTTATGTATGATTTTTACAGCAGCTTCAATCTCTGGAAATAATTGAGTCAACATTTTATGTGTATCTATATTTTGATAAAGTTGCTTCTCAAAAGATTTTCTTAATCTCATTGCTATTTTCTAATATGTGCTCTTAATTTTTCTGCAATTGGTATTTCGGATTCTAAAATATTGCCCAAGCTTGGTTTTCCAATTGAATTAATAATTTTTTCAATCCCTCCAGTAAGAAACTCTAAACCATTTGGTTCTAATGAGGCCGCTTGATCTGATCCATACATTGTTCTATCTAGAGTTATATGTCTTTCTAATGAGGATATTCCAAACATAACTGCAGCAAAAGAAACTACTGTACCACTTTCATGACCGCTATAACCAACATTGCACTTATATTGTTTTTTCAACTCCTCTATTGTTGACAAATTAGCATCTTCAACCTTCATGGGGTATGTAGAGATACAATGCATTAGTTCATAACTACAATTATTTTTTTGAAAAATTTTAACAGCATTATCAATGTTCTCTTTAGTTGACATACCTGTAGAAATAAAAGTGTGTTTGTTTCGTTTTGCTATTTCATGAAGTAAATCCTCGTCGACAATCATTGCAGAAGCAACTTTATGAAAATTAAGGTTATACTTATCAAGAAATTTTAAACTGTTTAAATCCCAAGCAGAACAGAACCACTCAATTTTATTTTTTTTACAATATTCATCAATCTGATCATATTGTTTTTCATTAAACTCTAAACCAAATTTCTGTTCTCGAGTAGTGGTTCCCCAGGGACTTTCCCTTGGGATATCTAAAACCTGTTTAGAATAAACTAAATTTATATCTCTTTTTTGAAATTTAACTGCATCGAAATTTGCTTTTTTAGCTACATCAATTAGTTTTTTTGCAATTTCAATACTCCCATTATGGTTGATACCTATCTCTGCTATTAAAAAAGGTTTTTTAATTATATTCATATTGTTCTTTACCAAACCGATCGTCCGCCATCAATCACTAAATTTTGACCTGTCATATAGCTTGAGTCATCACAGCATAAAAATTTTATTGCTCCTCTATACTCATTATTATTTGCAAGTCTATTCATGGGGATTAGTTTTTTAATTCTATTTTGAAATTCTTTAGGCTGATTATTTAGTACCGAACCTGGAGATAAAGAGTTTACTTTAATATTTTTTTGCGCCCAATATGTAGATAAGTATTTTGTCAATCCAACAATCCCATGTTTTATAACTGAATAGGTAACAGGTTTATTAAATTTATTATTTCTATATTTGTAAATATTTTGATTTGGAGAAATTACCGATAAATCAGATGCAATATTAACTATATTACCTCTAATTTTATTTTTTACCATATCACTACCAATAATTTTACTACACAACATGGCTCCTGTTAATCCAACTTGAATTTCCTTATTCCAAACATTTAAATCAAAATTTTCAAATTGATTATTTTTTTTTTTATTTTTTTTGCTAACTTTAGAGTCTATAGCTGCATTATTAATTAGATTGTTAATAATAATTTTTTTTTTTCTTAAATTTTTAATATTTTTCTCAATTGATCTAATAGATGTCACGTCCATCAAAGATTTTATAATCTTTTTTGTAGGATGTAATTTTTTAAGATAAATGAATGTTTTTTCTAGACCTGCCCTGTCTATATCAGTTATTACAATATTATAATTAAGCTCAAGCAACGCCGTAGCATGTTGTCTTCCTAACAATCCTGCTGAACCTGTAATTAATGAATATTTGATCATTTTAATTTCAAACTTGATATATATTTATCAATATATACCTTAATATCAATTTAATATTAAATAGTATATACAACATCTAAATCAGATTTAATATTTTGAAAAATCATAAACTAAAATTTAATACTTGGGGAAAAAAACAATACGATGTTTATAAACATCGAATAAAAAATGTTAGATTAACATGGTGCCTACAGATAATAAAAATACTCAAAAATTTAAAAGTATTTAAAAAAAAAAATTCCTTAAAAGATTTGGGAAGTAACTATTTTCAATTTTATAAAGAAATTAAATTAAAAAAATTAAATAAAAAAATTGACTATATTGGTTTTGAGTCTGAGAAAAAATATATAGAATTGGGACTAAAATTTTTTCCAGAACTAAAAAAAAAATATAGAGTAGAAAATCTAGAAAAATGTAATTTTAATAATACTAATATTACAATCTGTTCAGCAACTCTAGAACACACACTTAATCCTGTAAAAATTTTACATAAAATTATTAAATCGACGCATGATATAATTGTAATTAGAACATTTGTTGGTAATAAAAATTTAAAAAAAATATATTATACAAAAAAAAATAGCGGTTATTTAATTAGACAATTTACTAAAAAATTTTTTATAAGTAAATTTTCAAAATCAAATTTCAAAACTAGATTTTACCTTGATGAAGCAACAGGTAAAAAATATAATTTTATAAATAATGATAAAAGTTTCAAAAGAAAATTTTATATCATTGTTGCAAAGAAAAATTGAAGAACAAATTATTTTTTTCTTTTAGGCAATTTTAATATCTCAACTAATTCTACACGAACTTTATTTGGATCTATACAAAAACAAACTTTAGCAAATTTCTCTGAAGACAAAGTAGGCTCACTAATAAATTTTACACCCTTTTTTTTTAATTTTTTGTAAGTCTTTTCTATATCTTCAACCTGAAGGGCTATGTGCAAGATACCAGTGTTATATATCGGAACTTTTGGCAATTTTGTATTATGCGTGGGATATCTTAACAATTCTAAAATTTCTCCACTTTTCATCTTTAATTTAATAAAATGGACTCTCGCTTTTTTTAAACCAGATACTTTATTTATATAATCTGTATCATCCCAAAACTCTTGAACAACTTTTAGTCCAAGAAGATTTTTATAAAAATACAAACTTTTTTTAATATCTCTGCAAATTATTCCTGTGTGCCTATATCCAATAACTGTCATTTTTTATTTATTTGAAAACTTTAATTATTTCATCATCTAAAATTTCTAATCCTTCCTCAATTGCTTTTTTAGAAATTGTTAATGGAGGTCCAATTTTAATTGACTCCCTTCCAGTATAGACAACTAATAAACCCTTTTGCATAGAGGCAAAACAAACTTTTTTAAGTTTTTTTCCAATATCTTTAATTTTATTGTCAAATATTAATGCATATACCATACCTTTTCCCAAAACATATTTAACTGCGTTTGAGTTTTTTTTCATTATTGAAACTAGGCCTTTTTTTAAATATGTGCCATTTTTATTTACTTTTTTTAATATTTGCTTATTTTTAATTTCCTCAAGAACGCTAAGTCCCGCGACACATGCTAAAGGATTAGCAGAATTAGTACTACTCATATTACCGACTGATGGTAAATCCATTATTTTTTTTTTACCAATGACTCCTGATACTGCAATTCCTCCTCCCATTCCTTTTCCACAACAAATTAAATCAGGTAAAACGTTATAATGCTCATATCCAAACTTTTTACCAGTTCTCCCAAAACCAGCTTGCATTTCATCAAATGCCAATAAAATTTTATTTTTTTTACAAAACTTTGAAATTTCTTTTACAAATTCTTTTGGATAAAAAATTGCTCCCCACCCTTGAAATGTTTCTAACATAAATCCACAAATATCTTTTTTTAAATTTATTTTTTTTTCTAAATTTTTTAAAGATTTAAAAAGAAATTCTTTAGGAGACTTATTTTTTAATTCCCAAGGATATGGAAAATCAATATGATGAATATTTTTATCCTCGTATCCAATCCATTTTTTTTGCTCTTTGTTTCCACTCATCATTTGAGCTCCCATTGTTCTTCCATGCCAGTTACCATTAATACAGATAATTCCTAATCTTCTTTTTTTTTCTCTTTGTCCGTGAAGCCTCATTAATTTTAATGCCGCTTCTGTTGCCTCTGTTCCTGCTGACATTAAAAAGGCTTTATCAAAATTCTTCCCAGCAAATTTTACAAGACTTTTTAAATACTTTTCTCTGCTACTATTTAAATATGCGTAACTATGAAGTAATTTTTTGTCTAATGCTCTCTTTAAATTTTTTATCAAAACTGTATTGGAATGACCTATATTAGTGACAAAAATGGTAGAGGTAAAATCGATAAACTTATTACCGGCAATATCAAATAAAGAATGACCCTCAGCACTTTTCCAAACTATAGGCAACTGGCCCTGCATTGATCTAGACTCATTTTTTTTTAAACTTTTAATAATTTTACTGGTCCCAGGAGCTGGTATCTTAGTTTTAATTATTCTATTTTTTGTATTTATTGTTTTCATATGAGCTCAAAAGTTTTAATTCAGCTTTGCTATCAATTTCCATAGTAAACGGAGTTATGTAACCAGCTACTTTATCTCCAAAAAGTTTTTTGTTTTCTATTACAAATTTTTTTCTATAAAGATCAATATAACCATTTGCTGAATAAGTCTTAGTAAAATTTTGTCTCGGATTATTTAACTCATCTACTGATTTTTTTACACCATTTAAGGCTTTAAGAAATTTATTTTTCATTTCAAAGGATTTATATGCTGTTTCTGGATTTTCATGGACGGCCCTTAAAGAAGTAAAGTTTTTCTTTTTGAGAAAAAATTCAATTATTTTGTCCAATAAACTAATATCTCTAATTGGTGTCGTTGGCCTAATATGCGCAATAGTGCCATGATCAGTTTTAATGTTTTCTATAAAATGTTTTACAAACTCATAATCTGTAGAATGATCACTTGAAATTGATTTGGGTCTTAAAATAATTTTTTTTAAACCAAATTTTTTTGCTATTTCTGCATATTTTTTCGAGTCTGTAGACAAATAAACTTCATCAATTTTCTTAGATTTCAAACATTGTTTAATAGACCAAGCAATTAAAGGTTTGCCTTTAAATTTTACTATGTTTTTATCTTTTATTGATTTTGAACCCGATCTTGCAGGTATTATTGCAATTACTTTATCGTTTCTATATGTCATTAAAATTTTTTTCAGTGCATAAATCAAGCCAATTGAGCTATTAGTACTGGTCAGCTGCACGCATTACTGCGCTTCCACATCCAGCCTATCAACGT
>MDTG01264027.1_pt1 | contig 10096 bp, 7 predicted proteins | sample 811421 | NCBI WGS metagenome assembly MDTG01 (sample SAMN05326645, study PRJNA326480) | marine metagenome | isolation source: seawater | place: Pacific Ocean: South East | collected 2011 | reverse complement strand
TGTACTTGATCCTGCGTTGTTGCGTCCGGGCCGTTTTGACCGGCAAGTAGTTGTTCCAAACCCCGATGTAATGGGTCGTGAAAAGATTTTGAAAGTGCACATGCGTAAAACACCACTTGCTGATGGCGTCGATGCACGCGTGATCGCTCGTGGCACCCCAGGCTTTTCCGGTGCTGACCTAGCCAATTTGGTCAATGAAGCAGCATTGTTGGCGGCACGGAAGGGAAGACGGACTGTTTCTATGGCAGAATTTGAAGAGGCCAAAGACAAGGTGATGCTTGGCTCCGAGCGGCGATCCATGGTGATGACTGATGAGGAAAAGCGGCTCACCGCATATCACGAGGCAGGTCATGCCGTCGTGGCTCTTCATTGCCCGGCGTCTGATCCAATTCATAAAGCAACAATTATTCCACGTGGTCGGGCTCTTGGGATGGTAATGCGTTTACCCGAGGGTGACCGCATTTCGCTCGCACGTGACAAAATCTATGCCGATCTCCGCGTAGCGTGTGGTGGCCGTATTGCCGAGGACCTGATTTTTGGCGAGGATAAAATCACTACCGGCGCCTCATCCGATATCCGGATGGCAACAGATATGGCCCGTCGCATGGTTACGGAGTGGGGTATGTCGAACAAACTCGGCTTCCTTGCCTACAGCGCTGATGAACAGGAAGTGTTTCTTGGTCGTTCGGTCGCCCAACAAAAAAACATGTCCGACTCCACAGCATCAATCATTGATGCTGAAACACGAAGGATTGTTGACGATGCCTACGACGAAGCAACGAAAATCTTGAAAAAGCACGACGACGAGCTTGAGCGGTTAGCGCAGGGGTTGCTAGAGTACGAAACATTGAACGGTGACGAAATCAAAATCATTGTTGAAGGAGGCACCCTGTCACGTCAGGATTCGGCAGATGAAGTGGACTCCCCTCGTGGTAAGCGGTCGCGCGTTACACTTCCAGGGTCTGGCCGGTCTAAAAAGCCTGGCAGCGAAACCGCCTGATCCTATGCAAGGGGACCCAATTCCAAAGGCGGTGCTTCCTGCACCGCCTTTTGCTGTGCCAACCTGGGTGCGGCCGGTGATTTCTACTGGAGGTAGCAAGGCGCTTGCTGGAGGGAAAGTCACATTTGATTTTGTCGATGTCGTGCAGGGTACCAATAATGGGCATGTTGTCTGCAGGATGGATGTTGACCATCTGTTAGATATCGCTGATGATCGTAACGCGTCTGCGCGGATCATCGAAACTCTGACGCAACCGCGCCCCTCCTTCGCTGGCCTTGTCATGACAACGCCAGCGATCATGGGTATTCTGAATGTCACGCCTGACAGCTTCTCTGATGGTGGTCAGCATAGCGCACCTGCAATGGCGGTTGTGGCTGGCAAAGCCATGATTGCTGCTGGTGCAAGTATCATTGATATTGGTGGAGAGTCGACCCGTCCAGGAGCTACACCAATTACCCGCAATCAGGAATTGGCACGTATATTGCCACCCCTTACTGGTTTGAAAAAATGCGGTGCGGTATTGTCGGTAGATACGCAGCATGCCGAGGTAATGGATCGTGTTGGACCGGCTGGAGCAGGCATCATAAACGATGTTGCTGGGTTGCGCGGTAAAGGCGCTATGAAAGCTGCGGCGCAAACTGGGTGCCACGTTGTAATCATGCATATGCTGGGAACGCCTGAGATAATGCAGGATGACCCCCAATATGGGTTTGCTCCGGTCGAGATTTATGCGTTTCTGGAGGAGCGGATAGCCGTTGCAATGGCGGCTGGAATTCCGCGTGAGAAAATTTGTGTTGATCCTGGTTTCGGCTTCGGCAAGGCGCTTTCCCATAATCTGCAGCTGGTAAATTGGCTCGGAATGTTGCATGGGCTCGGAGTGCCATTACTGTTTGGTGCTAGCCGGAAATCGAGCATTGCCAAACTTTCACTTGGTGAGCCAACTAATCAGCGGCTGCCGGGCTCATTGGGACTGGCCATGGCTGCTGTCCGTCAGGGTGCACAGATCCTAAGAGTACATGATGTTGCCGAGACAGCACAGGCACTGGCGGTCGAGGGCGCACTTCTTGCCGGGATGCGGTGACCTTCTGTGAAAGTAGAGAGCAAACCGACCGTTAATTGTCTTGTGAAGTTGGTCTGTACAGCCTTATTCTTACATTCTGTCCTTGGAAAGTTTTTGGTTTAAAGGTGGAAGAATGGCAGGTATTTTTGGCACCGACGGTGTGCGTGCCCGCATAAATACCGGCCCAATGACAGCAGAAGCTGTTGTCAGGTTGGCACTTGCTGCCGGCCGCTGGTTTGTTGACAACAACGTGAAAGGCCGTGTTGGTCGTCCTAGGGTGGTAATCGGCAAGGATACGCGCCTGTCCGGGTATATGGTAGAATCTGCGCTTGTCGCTGGCTTTACGTCGATTGGTATGGATTGCCGACTTTTGGGTCCGCTGCCCACACCCGCAGTTGCGCATCTGACAAATTCGCTAAGGGCTGATCTTGGCGTGATGATTTCAGCTAGCCACAATCCCCATGATGATAATGGCATCAAATTGTTTGGTCCTGACGGTTACAAGCTTGATGATGAGATCGAGATCGAGATTTCCCAGTTGGCGGCGGGATCTATCGCTCTCGCTGATGCATCCGATCTTGGCCGAGCTAGGCGAATGCTAGACTCGGTTGGCCGCTATGTCGAATTTGCCAAATCATCTTTTCCGGATAATTTGCGTCTTGATGGCATGGTGATCGTGGTTGACTGCGCCAATGGCGCTGCTTACCGCAGTGCACCCGACGCCCTTAGTGACCTTGGTGTTGAGGTAATTCCGTTATTCAATGAACCTGATGGCTACAACATTAATAAAGGCTGCGGTGCTGTTCATCCTGAGGTGATGGCAGAGGCTGTAGTTAAACATAATGCGGCGGCTGGCATTGCGCTTGACGGTGATGCTGATCGTTTAATAGTCGCTGACGAAACCGGCCATGTACTTGATGGAGACCAGATTCTTGCCTGCCTTGCGGTTGCTATGAAAGTGGATGGAAGGCTGTGTGGTGATGGCGTTGTTGGAACAGTAATGAGCAACCGGGCCTTTGAGAGCTATCTCATGGAACATGGGTTGACACTGCACCGCGCCCGGGTGGGAGATCGCTATATCCTTGAAATGATGCGGCAGACCGGGATCAACCTTGGTGGTGAGCAATCGGGCCATATCTTACTGACTTCGCTTGGCACCTCAGGAGATGGGTTAGTCACTGCTTTGCAGTTGCTTGCGCTACTCAAACGTAGCGACAAACCGGCAAGCCAGCTATTCAATGCTTTTACTCCTTCCCCGCAGAAGCTGGAAAACTTACGTGGGCTTGATCCGGCGATCCTCCAGAATGAGTCAGTAAAGGCTGACCTTGCAAAAATTGAGCAGGACCTTGGCGAATCTGGCCGGATGCTGGTACGCCCCTCTGGCACCGAGGCGCTCATCCGAGTGATGGTTGAGGCAGATGACGATACAATGCTTGAAGTGACAATGGCTAAAATAATTTTGCGTCTGCAAAGAGACAAGTCTTGAAATCAAGCAATCCAAATTCAACAAAATGAATGAAGAATCTTTCTCTCAACTTGCTTAGCGTTCAGTTGACAAGTTTCTTTTATCAAGCGCATTGTCACGATGGTATGTCATTATTCGATTGACGCCAGAATTGCTAATGAGGTTGCGATGTCTGTTAACGCCAAACCGGCGACAAAGCCAGTATCTTCGCAATTTTCAACCGGTCCAACGCGTAAACGGCCAGGCTGGTCGCCTGCAGCTCTAAATGACGCTGCTGTAGGTCGCTCTCACCGTGCTGACACACCAAAAGCGAGGATCCAGACTTGTATTTCTAAGATACATTCAGTTCTAGAGCTGCCTGAGGATTATTTTGTCGGCATTGTTCCCGGCTCGGACTCGGGAGCGGTCGAGATGGCAATGTGGTCGCTGCTGGGTGCTCGTGGTGTCGATGTACTTGGCTGGGACGCGTTTGGTCGGCTCTGGGTTGCTGAAGCCGTCAACCAGTTACCATTGGAAAATGTTACCGCCCATATTGCTAATTACGGTCATTTGCCAGATTTGTCAGCAGTCAATTTTGACAATGACGTTGTTTTTACTTGGAACGGAACTGCTGCTGGAGTTCGTGTTCCAAATGGTGACTGGATTCCGGACGACCGTGCTGGTCTGACGATTGCTGATTCTACCTCGGCCTGTTTTGCCATGGAAATACCTTGGAGAAAGTTGGATGTTGCGACTTTTAGCTTTCAGAAATCGCTTGGCGGGGAGGGTGGTCATGGTGTGATCATACTATCGCCGCGTGCGGTTGAGCGGGTCAACAGTTATACCCCATCTTGGCCGATGCCGAAGGTTCTATCACTTGCCAAAAAGGGTAAGCTGGATACAGCCCTGTTTGCCGGTATGACAATCAACACCCCGTCGATGCTGGTGATTGAGGATGCGCTTGATGCGCTTTTGTGGGCCGAAAGCCTTGGAGGTGTGCAGGGCCTAATTGAGCGGGTTGATGCTAGCTTCGCGACGATGGATGCCTGGGTCGCTAATTCCCCTAACTACGCTTATCTCGCGGTCGATCCTGCAACAGTGTCACAGACGTCTGTCTGTCTGCAACTTGTGGATGAATGGTTCACCAGACTAGTTGCAGAACAACAGAAAGCTGTGGTCAAGGGTGTTGAGGCGCTGCTTTCCGCTGAGGAGGTGGCAATCGACATCAGTGCGTATCGCGATGCACCGACAGGGCTTCGTATTTGGTGTGGACCGACAGTCGATCCAAATGATGTCGCGGCGCTTTTGCCCTGGCTCGACTGGGCCTATGTCGAAACACGCACGAAATATCGAGTAGATTCTAGATGACCTTTTTTATAAGTTTTACGACGATAGGATGGAAACTTGCCAAAACTATTGATTAGTAATAATTAAATAACACACGCAGTAAAGTCTTTGACGGACGCGGAGCTCGATTGGATGTTTAAACGGTCGTAGTCAAGTTAAACTCGCTGCCATCATTGGTGACGATGGAGTGCTGCCCATTCGCTTGGCAACCAAGGGGACCGCTCGCATACTTGCGACAGCATCAAAGTTGAAAATTGTTGGCTGGGCTGGGCTGGGATTGACTTTGGCAATGCGGTCACGACAGCCGAACATACCCTTACCATGATGTCACTTGCCCGCTAGGTCCCGGCAGCCATTGTGGTGCCGGCCAGAAGATTATTAGCATGCTGTTTAGAAGAAATAGGGCTCACATGGTCGAGTTCCGAGGCAATCTGGTTGAATTCGGTTTCCCAAATAACCTTCTTTCTCTAAGGAATAATCGCAAGCCCGGGTTCACCTACGACTTTGGAAGCCTATGCGGTGCACAAGGGATTAATATCTCCGCCTTCCGCTTGGCTGAAAATAGGTTGGTAGTGAGGCAATCACCTTTATCGAAATCAATCGCGGCATGGATGCTGAAACGCTGTAGAAACTACCGGGACTGAAACAGGTGGTGTACAAAGATTTTCTTAGATCTAGCCAATCAGCCTAGGCTCTGAGTCGCGGGAACATCAGGTGCTGCTGCTTGCTGTTGTAGCCTTTTTTGGGTATTGTTCGACGCCATTTGATAGGTTTGTGTAGCGGGTCTGCGGGGCATTTTGAACATTAGGAACTACGAGAAAATATATGACAAATGTAGCCGTGATTGGTGTTCAGTGGGGTGATGAGGGTAAGGGCAAGATCGTCGATTGGCTTTCGAGTCGGGCTGAGGTAGTGGTGCGCTTTCAAGGTGGACACAATGCCGGCCATACGCTGGTTATTGATGGTGTTGAATATAAATTGTCGCTGCTGCCCTCGGGCATTGTCCGTCCTGGCAAACGTTCGGTAATTGGCAATGGTGTGGTCCTCGACCCATGGCATCTGCTCTCCGAGATCAGGCTGTTGCGCTCGCAAGGGGTAGAAATTACGCCAGAGACATTATTGGTCTCAGAGTCTGCAGTGCTCATTTTACCATTGCATCGCGCTATTGATGCGGCCCGCGAGGCTGCTCTTGGCGATGCCAAAATCGGCACCACCGGGCGCGGCATTGGTCCTGCATATGAAGACAAGGTGGCTCGTCGCGCCGTGCGGCTCGGCGATTTGGCTAGCCTTGACACATTAGCTGAAAAGCTGGCGGCGATGGTAGCACATCATAATGTCTGGCTGGCAGCGGCCGGGCATATACTTGCAGACACCGACCAAATGATTGCCGATCTTACATTGATCCGCGATGAGTTGCTCACATTTTCCGGTCATAGTTGGCGGTTGCTGGCCGAGGCGCGGGAGAGCGGAAAGCGTGTGTTATTTGAGGGAGCGCAAGGTGTGATGCTTGATATTGACCATGGTACCTATCCCTTTGTTACCTCGTCAAACACCGTTGCTGGGCAAGCGGCAACTGGGTCTGGCTCCGGTCCAAACTCCATCGGCTTTGTCCTTGGCATCACTAAGGCCTATACGACACGTGTTGGTAGTGGCCCGTTTCCGACTGAGGATTTTAGTGGTGATGGGGAGCGTATGGGCGAACGTGGGCGTGAATTTGGCACTGTGACAGGTCGAAAGCGTCGCTGTGGCTGGTTAGATGCAGTGATGGTTCGCCAAGCAAATGTAATAGCAGGCATCACCGGCACGGCGCTGACCAAGCTTGATGTACTGGATGGATTTGATGTGCTTAATATCTGTATTGGCTATGATCTGAATGGCACGATGCTCGACCATTTTCCATCCGATGCTGCGGCACAGGCCGCTTGCGCTCCAATTTATGAGAAAATGCACGGCTGGCATGAAAGCACTTACGGCTGTCGTAGCTGGGCCGATTTGCCCACGAATGCTGTGAAATATATCCGCCGTGTGGAGGAGTTGACAAAAACGCCAGTAACACTGCTCTCGACTAGCCCTGAGCGCGAAGACACAATAGTTGTTACCGACCCGTTTGATGGGTGAGTCTTTCAAAGACGATAAAGGTTGGCAAGATGGTCTACCGCCTTAGTCGAGCCGCGTCTTTTAATTCTCCGCCCGTAGCATCAAAAGATATGCTAAAAACGCCGCAGCGAATTAGCCAAGCCGTTGAAATTGAATAAGATGGCATCCGGCCTAAAAAACCATCCATCAGCCGAAGACGAGAACCATATTTTTAAGGCAACACTATCAGGTTTGCACCTAACCGCTTTATTGCGGTAGCAATGCAGGATCAATATCAGTGTCGGAGAGTAATTTCATCTTTGCAGCCTCGTCACGCACGGCTTTTTGCAACTTTTCAAAGGCTCGAACCTCAATTTGTCGAATTCGTTCACGACTGACGGAGAACTCGCTGGCTAAATCTTCTAAAGTCAACGGCGGTTCGGATAGGCGCCTTGCCTGCAGTATGCGCTGTTCGCGCTGGTTCAAACCTCTCATTGCGTCCATCATCAAGGATTGCCGGGCTGAATATTCCTCGTGTTCAGCAAAGCTTGCTTCTTGATCAATGCCGTCATCCTCTAGCCAGTCCTGCCACTCCCCCGTGCCTTCGCCATCGCGCGACAGAGGCACATTCAAGGAGCGGTCATTACCAGCCATGCGTTGGTTCATCGACATAACCTCAGCCTCTGTGACGCCTAGCCGATCAGCGATTTGCTTTACCTGTTCAGGTTTGAGATCTCCTTCATCAATAGCCTTAATTTGCCCTTTGATCCGGCGCAAATTGAAAAATAGCTTTTTTTGCCCAGCGGTCGTACCTATTTTAACAAGTGACCAAGAACGAAGTATATACTCTTGTATAGCTGCCTTAATCCACCACATGGCGTAGGTGGCGAGACGAAAGCCTTTTTCTGGTTCAAATTTCTTAACGGCGTGCATCATGCCTAAATTGCCTTCAGAAATTAGATCGGCAACGGGAAGTCCATAGCCACGATAGCCCATGGCTATTTTCGCAACTAGACGCAAATGACTTGTAACGAGTTGATGTGCGGCATCAACATCGCCCTTTTCCTTCCACGCCTTGGCAAGTGTATACTCTTGGTTTTGCTCAAGCATTGGAAAGGTGCGAATTTGTTCCAAGTAACGAGACAAATTCCCGTCTGGGGACAACACTGAAAGATTTGTTTTACGCGACATCGTTTTTTCCTTACGCGTTACTCATTTCTTGACCTGCATATAACCATCCTTCTCCAAAAGGATTAAGGCAGTTTTTGGCAAAAGTCTTTTTCAAATTTTGATTATTATTACCAAATTGGGCAAGAATGAGACAATTTTCACTGAAACAAAGTGTATTTCATACGTGCCAAAATTTAAATTACTTTGTTGTTTTAGAAAGTTTGACCAAAATCCTCCAAAGCCACCCCAGAAGGGGAAGCCTCATCACCATTTACCGATTGGAGTTGGCTCGTGCCGCCACTACTGTTTCCATTAAGTTACGCAAATGCACCATGTCGGCGGGCAAATCGGTGCTAAAGGCCAGAGCCTCGCCGGTTTTTGGATGAGCAAAGCCCAGATGCGCTGCATGGAGTGCCTGCCGCCCAAAACTCCGTAATTGCAAGAGGCACTTGCGAGAGAGATTGTCGGGCATCTGGCTGGCGTTGGCTGGCTTGCCATAAAGCGGATCACCAATCACTCCATGGCCGATATGCGCCATATGCACCCTAATTTGGTGCGTACGACCAGTTTCAAGCTGACATTCGAACAACGATCCGAAAGGTGGATAGACCCGCAGCATTTTCCAGTGAGTAATCGCTTTCCGGCCTTTTGCGCTGACGGTCTGGCGTTTCCAATCACGCTCTGCGCGGCCGATAGGAATATCGATCGATCCCTGGCGGTCAACGCCGGTTCCCCAAACAAGGGCATGATAGCGACGATCAATGTCGTGCGCGGCAAACATATCAGTTAGGTGTTGGTGGGCAAAGCCGGTCTTGGCAGCTACCATCACACCGGATGTATCCTTATCTAAACGATGGACAATGCCTGGTCGCATGACCCCGCCAATACCCTTCAGTCCAGAGCCGCAATGGGCTATCAGCGCATTGACGAGCGTTCCTGATGAATTGCCTGGTGCTGGATGGACAACCATTCCTGCCGATTTGTTAACGACGATGAGATGCTCATCTTCAAACAGGATATCTATAGGGATAGATTCACCCTTTGGTGTTGGATTTCTCAGTTTTGGGATTACCAGACGATACACCCCGTCTGGCTTTATGCCTGCCGAAGGGTCAGTAACAATAAGTCCATTTTCTTGCAAAAATCCATCCAGAATTAGCGCTTTGATGCGGCTGCGGGACAGACTGTGTGTGTAAGCTGTCGTGTCATCTTCACTACTGCGGGCTGCTATAGCGGTCGAAAGAAAACGGTCCAGTCGCTCGCCGCCGGCCTCATCTGGTGCGGTGATACAGATGATCTCGCCAGTCTCGAAATCTTCGGTATCTTGGCTTGTGAAACTACTCATAAAAAACATCATAGCTTAAACCGCCAGTGGTTGACAGACTGGTGTCGTTGCGATTTCATCTATAAGGCCTAAGCCGCTTTTGCGCCGGACGAGCCCATGGAGCATCCTTATGCAAGCCCTATCCAGCGATCATGCTGCCGAAAAAGCTGATGCCGAAAAACTGCCTGCCGTTTTGCGGCATTTAGGGCTGATCAAAGCGTTGGCCATTATCATGGCATTATTAATAGTTGCTGTCCTGATGTTAATAGTGATGACGATATACTCGCGGCTGCAGGCCCATCCCTCCAATTTCGCGGCAAACGACATCAGTCTTGTTCTGCCAGAGGGCGCGTATGTGAGCGCCGCCTCATCGGACGAATCTGGCATGGTTTTGGTTCTTGATATGCCCGAAGGACAGCAGATCTGGCGCATGACAAGTTTAGGTCGGGTCAAACAAAAAATCGCTGTGAAGGCAGACTAGCTGACCGGCATGAAATCGAAATAAACCGACAGAACCATGCCCTCAAGCGGCATGTTGCCAAACGACAAGACATCATAACCAATTATCAGGGGGAACAAATAGTAACGTAGAATCATTAGAATAACGGCAGCGTAAAGAGAAGCGATTCGGTCGATCACCCATACAGGTGTGAGTGGGCGTGTCGCTGCCATCAC
>MDTG01207265.1_pt1 | contig 10096 bp, 10 predicted proteins | sample 811421 | NCBI WGS metagenome assembly MDTG01 (sample SAMN05326645, study PRJNA326480) | marine metagenome | isolation source: seawater | place: Pacific Ocean: South East | collected 2011 | reverse complement strand
TAGAATACAGTAGAAATCACCTCAACGAATGGGGCTTTTTTATTCATTTTTCAAATCCATTTTAAAAATGAGAATTGCACTTTTTGGTACACAATTTAATTCGGCTAAAGCAAAATATATTCAGCATTTAGTCAATAAGCTAGAACGAGATAACAATAAATTAATTATTGAAAATCAATTTAATGATAATCTGGTTGATATTAATTTCAAAAGAGAGTTTGAAACTTTCAAAACAACACAAGAATTGAAAGAAAAAGCCGATATTTTATTGAGTATTGGTGGCGATGGCACATTACTTGCAGCAATTACATTTGTTCGAGATTCTGATATTCCAATTTTAGGTATTAACACAGGTACACTCGGATTTATTTCAAGTATTTCTACTGATCAAATAGAATACGCTATAAATCAATTGCTAAAAGGCGAGTATAATATAAAGCAAAGAACCTTATTACAATTAGAAAGTGAGAATAATTTATTTGGCGATACTAACTTTGCACTTAATGAAGTTACAATACTGAAAAAAGATACTTCGTCTATGATTCGTATTCATGCATATCTAGACGATGAATTTATTAATACCTACTGGGCAGATGGGTTAATTATTTCTAGTCCTACCGGTTCAACAGGATACTCGCTAAGTTGTGGTGGTCCTATAGTACTTCCAGGTACAAATAACTTCATTATTACACCTATTGCTCCTCACAATTTAAATGTACGACCTATAATTGTTTCTGACGAATCAAAAATTACATTAAAAGTATCAGAACGTGATGAACTTGCTTTGGTGGCATTAGACAGCCGCTCCAGAGCTATAGGTCCTGAATTGGAACTAATTATTCGAAAAGCCGATTATAAGGTAAAATTGATACAATTTGAAAAGCAAAGCTTTATTTCAACCATTAGAGAAAAACTAATGTGGGGCAAGGACAAAAGAAATTAACACTATTACATCATAAATACCTATATTTGTGCGTTACATGTAAAGTGCCATAGTATAATTTGATGAAAAAACTAATAATATTTATTTTTTCTGTATTAATTTTAAATTCCTTTAGTGTTTTTTCACAAACAGTAGATCCCTACTCTGAATTCGGCGTAATGCTAGGTACTTCATACTACATTGGAGATTTAAACGATCAACACTTTAGTTTAGCGAGGCCAGCAACTGCTATACATTACAAAACAAATCTAAACAGAAGATTTGCAATAAAAGGAAGTGTTTCTTTAGGAGAACTCAGAGGAAGTGACAAGCTAAATAATCTGGATACAGCTAAATTTTACAGGAATTTACATTTCAAATCTTTTTTATATGAGCTTTCAGGTATTGTAGAGTTTAATTTTTTTCCTTATGAAACAGGTAATATAAGACACCCTTTTACTCCTTATATTTTTACAGGAATTTCTATATTCAATTTCAATCCTCAAGCAAGAAAGTTTGATACTGATACTCCATTTGATAACGATGGTAATCAAACCAATAATGAATGGCTTGACCTTCAACCTCTTGGAACAGAAGGTCAATATTCTAGTCAGTATCCTGAGAAAGATCCATATCAGCTTATTCAATTCGCTATACCTGTTGGTGTAGGTTTTAAAGCAAGTTTAAGTGAAAGATTTAGTATGGCCATTGAATATGGTTTACGTAAAACCTTTACCGATTATATCGATGATGTAGGAGGTATTTATGCTAGTCCACAATATCTTTTTATGGAGAATGAAGATGCTGCTAATCTATCTGATAGAAGTAATGCGCTTCAAAATTATATTAATAGTAACCCAGGTTCAGATATTACCACATGGACCGGCAATACTAACAGAAACAGAGCTAATGAAAACTTATGGAACGATTGGTATTATTTCGCTGGACTGACACTTTCATACAAGATTTACACCAAACCTAAAGTCTGTCAATACTAATCGATGATCCAAAATACTGACATCAATAAAGCTACTTTACCCAAACATGTCGCAATTATAATGGATGGTAATGGTAGATGGGCCAAAAAGCAATCTAAAATTAGAATTTTTGGGCACAAAGTAGGTGTCAAGGCAGTAAGAGATACTGTTGAGGGTGCTGCAGAGTTAGGTTTAAAATTCCTTACGCTTTATGCTTTTTCCTCGGAAAATTGGAACAGACCAAAAAAGGAAATTGACGCTCTTATGGAATTACTAGTGAATACCATTATTGATGAAGCTAAAACACTAATGGATAACAATATAAGGCTTCAAGCTATTGGCAATTTAGAAGATTTACCTTCTAGATGTCTTCAAAACCTCAACTCGACAATAAAAAAGACTGCTAACAATTATCATATGACCTTAGTGTTGGCACTAAGCTACAGTTCAAAAAAAGAAGTTGCTCAAGCTGTAAAATGTATTGTTAAAAAAGTACAAGTAGGAGAGATTAAAAGTGAAGATATAAACGAAAATACTATACAAAATCATCTATACACAAACAATATTCCTGATCCAGAATTATTAATACGAACAAGTGGCGAACAACGAATAAGTAATTTTTTATTGTGGCAAATAGCATATTCAGAATTATATTTTACTGAAATATTATGGCCTGACTTTAGAAGAGGTGATCTTTTCGAAGCAATTGCAAATTACCAAAAAAGAGAAAGAAGATTTGGTAAAACAAGTGAACAAATTGAAAAAGAAAATGCTTAAGAATAGTATTTACATATCTGTAATTTGTCTATTTGTAAGTCATTTTACAATTGCTCAAGTTAGTCTATTTAATACAAATTTTGACTATTCTAACCCAAAAGAATTTAATATTGGTGGTATTGATGTAGTTGGTACTAAATTTCTAGATCATAAAACACTTATTCAATTATCTACTCTTGAAGTTGGTTCGAGAATTATGGTCCCTGGTGACAAGCTAACTAAAGCTAGCCGTATTCTGTGGAAACAAGGACTCTTCTCTGATGTACAAATTCAAGTTAAGTCTATTCAAGGAAACTCTATTTTCTTGACTCTGTATCTAGAAGAAAGACCCAGACTGTCCAAGTTTAAATTTGAGGGTATAAAACGCTCTGAAATTGATGCTATACGCGATAAAATTAAACTAGTAAGAGGTAAAATAATTACTGAAAATGTAATCATAAATACTAAAAATATAATTGCTAATCACTTTAAAGAAAAAGGTTTTTTGAATGTGAATACTATTGCAAGTCAAGTAGAGGATACGATAACAAAAAATCATGTAATTTTAGTGTTAGATATCAATAAAGGCAAAAAAGTAAAAATTGGAAAGATTGAATTTAAAGGCAATGAAGTGTTTTCTGAAAAACGCTTAAAACGTATGATGAAAGATACAAAAGAAAAGAAATTCTTCAGAATTTTCAAAGCATCGAAATTTTTAAATGAAACTTATGAACAAGATAAAGAAAGAATCATTGCCAAATATAACGAAAAAGGACTTCGAGATGCTAAGGTTATCAGCGATACTCTAACATATAATAATGAGGAAGAACTATTAGATATTAACTTAAAAATAAAAGAAGGTAAAACATATTATTTTGGAAACATTACTTTCGTTGGAAACACCAAATATTCCAATAACGAACTTACTGCATTAGTTGGTATTAATAAAGGTGATATTTTCGATCAGAGTGTTCTCGAATCTCGAGTTTTAGGCAGTCCAGACAGTAGAGATGTTCACTCAATATATCTTGATAATGGTTATTTATTTTCTCAGGTAACGCCCATAGAAACTGAAATTCGAAACGATACGATAGATATTGAGGTGAGAATTTATGAAGGACTTCAAGCAAGAATTAATAGAGTTTCGGTAAGTGGTAACACCAAAACTAACGATCACGTGATAATACGTGAGATACGCACAAAACCGGGGGATTTATTTAGTCGTTCGGATATTATGCGTTCACAAAGGGAAATTGCCACACTAAACTATTTTGATCCTGAAAAACTTAACATAGATGTTGAGCCCAATCAAGAAGAAGGAACAGTAGATTTAAATTATATAGTTGAAGAAAAGTCGTCTGATCAAGTAGAATTACAAGGAGGATATGGTGCAGATAGAGTTATCGGAACATTTAGGGTTTCATTTAACAACTTCTCTGCAAAAAATATATTTAAAAAAGGTGCTTGGTCGCCATTACCATCTGGTGATGGGCAACGTCTTAGTTTGTCAGCTTCGTCGAATGGAGTACAATTCCAATCCTACAATGTTTCATTCACTGAACCATGGCTAGGAGGTAAAAAACCTAACTCATTAACAATTGGCGCTTACCATTCGATTACATCAAATGGATTAGACAGAGATGATGAAAATAGAGGTGTTTTTAAAGTAACTGGCGCATCTTTTGGACTTGGGAAACGCCTAAAATGGCCTGACGACTTCTTTACACTTTATCAAAACATTAGTTTGAAAAAATACTTAGTTGACCAATACAGCTTCGGTAATTTTGATGATGGTACTTTCTATAATATGTCTTATTCATTTGTATTAGGAAGAAATTCTGTTGATCAACCCACTTTCCCAAGAAAGGGTTCAAATATGAAGCTTTCTATTCAACTAACGCCTCCATATTCTTTGCTGGATGGAATTGATAACTATACAGAATCTGAAATCGAAGACTTGAATACATGGGTAGAATACCACAAATGGAACTTTGGTGCTAATTGGTTCAATAGTCTTGCTGATAAATTAGTACTGAAAACAAACATTGAATATGGTCTAATTGGAAAATATAGTAACGATAAAGAGTTGACACAGTTTGAGCGATTCTATGTTGGTGGTGATGGACTAAGTGGTTATGCTGTAGATGGAAGAGAAGTAATTGCATTAAGAGGTTATGAGAACAACTCGCTTTCGCCAAGTAATGGAGCAACTATTTACAACAAATATACTTTAGAACTTAGATATGCGTTATCATTAAATCCACAGTCTCCTATTTTTGCTTTGGCATTCTTGGAAGCTGGTAATACATGGAATATGACTTATAAATTTAATCCATTTGACATTAAACGTTCTGCAGGATTTGGAATACGAATGACAATTCCAATGATGGGAATTATGGGCGTAGACTGGGGTTATGGTTTTGATGAAATTACAAGTAGTCCATCATCAAATGGAAGTCAATTCCATTTTTCGATTAATCAACAATTTTAATATTTTAGCACCAATGAAAAAGTTAATTCTGATCTCACTAATATGTCTAACATCAATGGCTGTCAATGCTCAAAAGTTTGCCTACGTTGATTCGGATTACATTCTGGAACGAATGCCAGAGTATATTTCTGCACAAGACCAATTGGACAAACTATCACTAAATTGGCAAGAAGAAATAGAAGAGCTGTACCAACAAATCGACCAGCTTTATAAAAAATACCAAGCAGATAAAGTTTTGCTCACTCAAGAGATGAAAAATAAAAGAGAAAGCGAAATCATAAACAAAGAAAAAGACGCTAAAGAATTACAACGAAAAAGATTTGGTCCAAATGGTGATTTATATACTAAACGAAAAGAGCTTATACAGCCCATACAAGATAAGGTATATAATGCTATACAGGATTTCTCTAACGAAAAAAGGTATGATATTATTTTTGATAAATCAAGTAATTTAATCATGCTTTTTAGTAACCCTAGCCTAGATAAAAGTGATGATATTTTAAAAATATTAGGCTATAAATAATTTATTAACAAAAACACTAAAACAATGAAAAAAGTACTAATGACGCTAGTATTGTCCTTAGCTATAATATTATCTATACAAGCTCAAAGTAAATTTGGTTACCTCAACTCCAACGAGTTATTGGCTATGATGCCGGAAAGTCAATCTATGCAAGAAGAATTACAAACCTATGCAAAAGGCCTAGAATCCCAGTTAACTGCTATGCAAGCAGAATACGAGAAAAAAGTGGTGGAATATCAACAAAATGAAACCACATACACTGACATAATTAAGGAAGATAAAATCAGAGAAATAGAAGGAATCCAACAGCGTGTTGTTGAGTTCCAAAAAAATGCTCAACAATCTTTAGGTGAAAAAGAAGCTGAATTGTTTACTCCAATAAGAGAAAAAGCTATGGCTGCTATAGACAAAGTTGCAAAAGAAGGTAATTATACCTTTATATTTGATTCAGGATCAGGAAGTTTCTTATATGCCGCAGAGAGTGAAAATGTACTAAATTTAGTAAAATCTAAATTAGGACTGTAATAATCAATACATCATTTTAAAAAAGCAGTTTGTAACAAACTGCTTTTTTTGTGTTATTTTAAGGAAATGAATAAAAATTATCCAATAGGTATTTTTGACTCAGGTATAGGAGGGCTAACGGTAGCCAAAGCTATTCGCTCACTTTTACCTCATGAAAGTCTGCTTTATTTTGGGGATACCAAGCACTTGCCTTATGGTGATAAGTCAGTACATGCAATTCAGCAGTTCTCAAAAAATATCGCTCTTTTTCTAAAACAAAAGAAATGTAAAATGATTGTTATTGCCTGTAATACAGCATCTTCTGTTGCTTATAAAACTATAAAAAATGAATGTCAAAATATTGAAATTGTTAATGTCATAGACCCCATCGTAGAGCGCGTTACTGCTTGTGACGATACACAAACTATAGGTGTTATTGGAACAAAGAGAACAATTAATTCAGATGTTTATCCTCAAAAAATAAAATCTATAAATCATAATATAACAGTTAAATCATTAGCTACTCCACTATTAGCTGCTATCATAGAGGAAGGTTTTTTTAATGATAAAATTAGCCAAGTAATAGTTCACAATTACCTTAAAGATCCAGCTCTTGATGCAATTGATAAATTAATTTTGGCTTGTACACATTATCCACTAATTCATGAAGTAATAAGAGGCTATTACGCTAAAGGCATAGATATTATAGACTCAGCAAGTCAAGTTGCTTTTCACGTTAAAGATGTTCTAACCAACAAACAATTACTCGGTACTCAAAGTCAAAAGCATAGATTCTATGTTTCAGATTACACACATTCTTTTGAAAAGTCTGCAAAATTCTTTTTTGGAAAAGATATTCATTTGGAGGAAATTAACTCTATTCACTAAACCAAGAGGAGTACATTACATAATTATTAGTAATACCTTCAATTAGTCGAGCTGTTTGTTCTTGGCTTAGACTTTTTATTTTTTTAGCAGGCACACCAGCGTAGATACTACCACTTTCAACTAGCGTTCCTTCTAATATGACAGTACCAGCAGCAATAATTGAATTACTTTCAACCAACACACCGTCCATAACTATAGCACCCATACCTATCAAAACATTGTTATGAATGGTACAGCCGTGAACCAAAGCATTATGACCTATGGATACATTATGACCAATTTCGATGGCATGTTTTTGATAAGTACAATGAATAACAGCCCCGTCTTGAATATTTACCTTGTCACCAATCTTTATATAATTTACATCACCCCGAACCACAGCATTAAACCAAACACTGCATGATTTACCCATTACAACATCACCAACAATAGTAGCATTTTCTGCTAAATAACAACCCTCTCCAATTACAGGAGTTTTACCATTAACTGTTTTGATTAGCGCCATATTTTTTTTTCAAAGATAAAAGAATGGCTTAACTTTGTGAAAATTATTATTATGACTAAAATACCTACATCATTGTACAGTGAAGCAACACCCAATCCAAGGGTAATGAAGTTTACGGCTAACCGCATGTTAGTTGATCAAAATATATATGAATTCAATAATAGAGCCGAAGCCTCAGTATCTCCTTTAGCGCTAGAACTATTCGGCTTTCCTTTTGTGGAGTGTGTCTTCATCAGTAATAATTTCATTTCCATAACTAAAAAAGATAATGATATAGAATGGAGTGATATTATTTTAGAAATGCGTGAATTCATAAGGGATTATTTAGTCGACGGAGGAAGTGTTATTAATAAAAATGCATTGCCAAAAAAAAATAAAACAATTAATCAAAATGAAGAACTCAAAAGAGAATTTAATGACATAGAAAAGAAGATTACTAATTTATTAGATGAATACGTTAGACCAGCAGTGGAACAAGATGGTGGTTTTATCTCGCTCAAAAAATTTGAAAAAGGTATCGTTACCGTGTCTTTGAAAGGTGCATGTAGTGGCTGCCCATCATCAAGTATGACATTAAAGTCAGGCATTGAAGGTTTATTAAAAAGAGAAATGCCGGGAGAAATTGTGGAAGTAATTGCAGAAAGTGACTAAATTTATAGTTATATCACTATTTTTAGTCCCATTTCTATTAATGGGACAAAGTAAAAACGAGAACTTCCATTTTGGCTTACAATTCAAACCTATAATTACCGCCGCCTATTTTGATAGTGGTGATGAATCTGCACAATGGGAAGATTATAATTTTGAGTTATCACCACGCTTTGGACAATCCTTGGGAATGATAGTAAGATACTATTTAAGCTCTACTTTTTCTTCAGAAACAGGCTTAAATCTTGTTAATAGAAAATATCAATTACGTATTGAAAATAGTAATATAGTATTGACAGACATGAGCAATTTCAACTTACGTTCTTATGAATTTCCTATTCAGATATTATCCTATGTCAAAATTTCTGATAAGTATTATTTAAATGCTGCCTTTGGCAATTCCTTAAATATTTTTGCTTCAGATGTCATTAGCTTTGGTGAGGAAAATCCTTTTTTCTTTCAAAGTACATCTAGAAGAAAGCGTATTCAATCGGCTTTGATAGCCAATTTAGGAATGGAATACAGAACCATTGAAAAAGGAATCTTTTATTTAGGCTTTAGCTTACATAGGCCTTGGAAAAATACCGCGAGGAGTTATCCTGAATTTGATGATGGCACCAATTCCTTTAATAGCCAAGCTCCAAGCGGAAATAATGTTAAATTTATGAATATTTCGGGCAATTATCTAACCCTCGACTTCCGGTATTTCTTTCCTCAAAAAAAATAGCAAATTCATTTTTGAAGCTTTAAAATTTTTGAGAAGAGAAAAAAGCATTTGACATTAAGTTATATTTTTTATATGTTGAATTCAAACTTTTTTTGCGCCCAATGCTTTTAAGCTAGATGACGATTATCTCAAAGAAACTATCATACCACAAATTAGCTGGGACGATAATTACAATAACCAAAGATACCCTTAAGTATACTCCTGAAAAGCTAGAAATAATGGTACTAAAACAAATCAAATTCGGTGAATTATATATTGTGAATTAATAACTAATTTTCTTGTACTCTCGCATTTGCTTAGTGGGTTCTACGATATCATAGCCTTGCCATAAGCTATCGTCAAACTGTTCTACATATGTGACCTTCATTTTTTTGACCTGCTCAAAATTGTGGTAATCCAAAGGACTAATATCCTCATGAGATAAAAGCAAACATTCAATAGACTGCTTACTCCTTATTTGTATATCTATAGCACCTTTAAGCTCCAATAGCGTTTTGTCAAAAAGTGGTTTTTTCCTCTTTTTTAATAAGGCAATTTTCCTATCAATACCAAAACTAGAACCCTTTTTGAGTGAAAAGTATTTGAGATAATAATGGTCATGTATTTTCTCAAAATTGATAGATATCTTACAGGTTTCCTCTTTGTAGTTAATTCCCATCAGCTTGAAGTTCCTGCCATGTTTGCCCTCAGCATAGTGAAAGTCAGCTCTGAGCATGGCATAAGACGATAAACTTATGTATAACCTACCCTCATAAAGACCTTTATTTTTGGGTGAAAAGTCAATGATGTAAATGTCCTGTTCTTGAATTCGTGTGCCACCAACCAAATTGAAGCTATATTGAAAAGGTTTGTATAAAAAGTCCCACATATCCTCATTATCGAATTGATAATCACTCAAATCATGATACAAATTATTAGCAAAGTCCTCTACTACCATTTCATCTTCTTCCAAATTCAAAGTGGTATCTTGAAAATCAAGGCCTACTTTACTACCGATTATTCCTGTTTTTATTTTCCAATACTCTAGACTATCAGTTTTCTTAAAAGCATCTTCAAAAACTTGAGCTAATTGGTCTATCTCTGAAATGTCCTTATCTTTTAAAATAACTACCTTTTTGGGCTTTATCTTAATACAAAGGCTATCAGTTTTTTCTG
>MDTG01063066.1_pt1 | contig 10096 bp, 3 predicted proteins | sample 811421 | NCBI WGS metagenome assembly MDTG01 (sample SAMN05326645, study PRJNA326480) | marine metagenome | isolation source: seawater | place: Pacific Ocean: South East | collected 2011 | reverse complement strand
ATCCCTATCAAAGGCATGAGCGTCAACAACAGTATCACCTGAAAGAATATATAAATTAATATTTCCATTGTCCTGAACAGGGAAGTCTGTATCAACCGAAAGGTAACCACCAGCATCGACTAAACCGTTCAGTACAACTCTATCCGAAAAATTTTTCTTAGATGAAATTGAAAAGCCTGCCAAATCCACTTGTTGTTGACCAGGAATATGTATTTCTGCCCAATCAACATTTCCATCATCTCCAAAATGGACCTCACTTAATACCAGTAGATTTGAAAGATCTGGGGGAATCGTCGAAATGGAGACATCAGTACCAAAAACAATATCAGAGCTTCCTGGACTCATGTTGTGGATCTCTACAGCTAAAACGTTTTTACCGGTTTTAAGATAACCTGACACATCCGTTTCAAGAATCGTTCCATATTTTGCCTCTGACCTAATTCCAGGAGTCTGCCAATCTATTATTCCGGCAGGCATTGAGTTCCTGCCTATTTCCTTGCCATTTAAATAAACGACAATCCCATCATCGAATAAACCATTTAATTTAATATCTGCAGCCCTATAAGGAACCCCCCAATCAAATTCTTTTCTTAAATAATAAGTATATTTTCCACCAGTGGTCCAAGGAGTTTGAAAACCTGGGTCTGGCATCTTATTTGAAGCGCCATCTTTCCCGAAAATCCCAGGACCTTCAGCCCATGCACTATCATCATATTCAGGAGCTATCCAATCACTACCTAGATTAGATCCACTCTGGTCATATTTCCAAATTGATCCCAGGCTAATTATTTTATTGGTCTGCCCCTCTTCCTCTGCTGCACCGGTACCTGGAGTCCCATTAGGCGCAAGACTAACTCCCCAGTTCTTCCAGTACCCTGAACCCCTATTTTGATTTATTAGTCGAAGAGTATGCCCTACACCATCTGCTGCAATTGGCCACTTCCGACCATCATCATTATAATCAACTTGAGCCATGACGACTCCATTCTTATCCTCAAGCACAACACTCTCACCTGCGTTATTCAAATTCCCCTCCCATGGGCCATATACTTTAACAGAGGCAGGGATTTCATAAGCTTCCCGCAAAGTTTTTTCATCAACAGATGAAAGAAGGATTCTCTCCCATTTCTTTAAAAAGGTTCTGCTTGCCTCAGCTTCATTAAAATCTGGAAACTCATATTCAACACCATCAGTCATTTTCCATTTAGAAATATCCTTAATGGTTGCAGTCAGGTTATATATTTCGATGAACTCAGGCTTATCACCTTTTGGATTATAGTGAATCTCACTAAAAACGACCTGCTCAGCTTTTATGTATTCATTAAAAACAGATAGAAGAAAAATGACAGCAAGAGTAAACTGTAAAGTGTGTTTCATAATTGGTAATTTGAGAGGAGGCAAATAAACTTGTAATAAATTGCCTTAAAAATAGACGTTTTACAACTCAACTTCGGAATGAGTATGTCATTTTCTTCATAGTCAACCCATGTTAAGGTTAAATACCTTACTTTTACCCCATAGGCATGACTCGTATTACCCTAGCTCTAATTTCATTAAATCTATTCTTCTTGGGTAAAATTTCAGCCAATCCGGTTATCTCAGAATTTATGGCATCCAATAGTTCTACGCTACCTGACGAAGATGGCGATTTTTCAGACTGGATTGAAATATCAAATCCATCCAATGAATCGATTGATCTTGGTGGCTATCACCTGACAGATGATATAGACGACCCGCAGAAATGGACCTTTCCAAGGATAACCCTGAGAGCAAATTCAAGAATTATAATTTTTGCCTCAGGTAAAGACAGAACCAACCCCCTATCCCCACTTCATACAGATTTCGAACTTAATGCAAAAGGTGAATATTTAGCCCTAGCCTCAAAGGATGGTAAAACGGTACTTACTGAATTCTCTCCAATCTTTCCAACTCAAACTGAGGACCAGTCATTCGGAACGAGTAGCTTTACATCAAATATCCCAGAATATTTTATATCAAATACCAATAGTCAAAACGAAGCGAGTTACCTAGTCCCTTCATCCGAAGTAGAACTACCAAGCGATTGGAATAAATTGGAACCACAATTCGATATCAACTCATGGCCAACTGGAATTAATGGTCTTGGTTGGGAAAGTAATAATGGGACATTACAAGACCTGGTTCAGACTGAAATCCGCGACCAAATGAGAGGGATAAATTCCTCTGGTTTTTTTCGTTTCACTTTTAATTTTGATCCACTGGACCGCCAGCTAAGGACTTTAATATTAAAGACCAGAATCGATGATGGTTATATTGCGTATATCAATGGTAATCAGGTAGCGTCATTCAACGCCCCGACACCGGCTCAATGGAATTCAAAAGCCACGAGAACGGGTCGCTCTGATTCAGATATAGTGAGATCGCAATCTGAACATGATTTAACTACCAGTATCGACCTGATCAAAGAGGGAGAAAACGTTCTTGCCATTCAGGCAATGAACAGTTCTCTAAGTGGTTCAGACTTTTTGGTGGACGTTGAGTTAATCGGCGGAATGGCCAAAGCAGGCCAACTTTACTCAGGATTTTTCGATAACCCCACACCAGAAGCACCCAATTCAGAAGGAAATGCAGCTGGCCCAATTCTTAATGGTTACACTAGAAAAATCGAAAGACCAGAGGCTGGAAAAGATCTAATCATTGAAACTTCATTAGTTACTACTAATGCTCCAGCCGCTGAAGTCAGACTATTTTATAGAACCATGTTTGATACTGAAAAATCAGTAATAATGGAGGAAAGTGAAAACGGCTCTGGAACTTACCAAGCAGCCATTCCAGGTTCATCTTTTAATGCTGCAGAAATGGTTCGCTGGAGATTTGAAGTTACTGATGAACTTGGTTTTAAAACCTTCGAGCCACCGTTTCCTGATCCTAAAGATTCACACCAGTATATAGGAACCGTAGCCAAAGATTCAGACGTAGAAACAAAACTCTCAGTCGTAGAAATGTTTGTAAAAAACCCAAACGCAGCAGGAACAACTAATGGAACGAGGGGCGCTATTTACTATTTGGGAGAATTATATGATAACGTTTTTTTCTCGAGGCATGGTCAGTCAACGGGAGGCTTTGTAAAAAAGAGTTACAATATTGATTTTAATCGAACACAGCGTTTCAAATGGCACCCCGATGAAAAAAGAGCCAAAGATATAGACCTACTTACAAACTGGGCTGACAAGTCCAAAGTAAGGCATGTCCTAGCCTGGGAGATCATGCGTGAATCTGGAGTGCACGCTCATTTTGCTTTCACTGTTAGAGTACAACAAAACGGAGAATTTTTTAGTACTGCAGATTTTGTCGAAGATGCTGATGACATTTATCTAGAAAGAGCCGGTCTAAATCCAAACGGCGCATTGTATAAAGTTTATAGCAATACCCTTTCATCCAATGACAGTGGAAATAGTGGTGTTGAAAAGAAAAATAGAAAGACTGAAAATAATCAGGATCTCACTGACTTCATAAGAGGCATAAACACAGGAAGCAATAGTCAACAATGGAACTTTATATATGATAATGTTAATTTACCGATGTGTGTAAACATGGCCGCTGCTAACTGTGTGATTAGAAACACCGACATGCATAGAAAGAACTGGTACATTTATAGAGATACTGGTCGAAGTGACGAATGGGCTTTACTGCCCTGGGACCTAGATCTCTCACACGGACGAAAATGGAATGGAGGAGACACTTACTTTGATAACAAACTCTTCAATAATGATGTTATTAGAGTAGGAACAGCAGTCAGCCTCCTCCAAAAAATGTGGTCAAACCCTGAGGTCAATCAGATGCTCATGCGAAGAATTAGAACTTTATCCGATCAATTTCTTAACCATCCAGATACTCCATACAATGAGAGATACTTTGAAAGGCGACTCGATGAACAATTAGCTTTAATCGACCCACCAGAAATAGACCCATCAGATGCAAGACTGGACTTCATCAAATGGGGATCTTGGAGACAGAGTAATGGCAGCCCGGTTTCCTATACTTCAAATCATCCAGACATAGAAGATATGGCTGAAGGTGTCGAAAGATGGAAAAATGAATACCTTCCAGGCAGAAGAACTTTCATGTATAGTAATTCTGCAAACTTACCAGATTCACAATCCGGTCAACTCTCATACGACTTCACTCCCCTAGTTATAAGTGGAGTCTCATCTAAAACAAAAGTACCAACTGATGCATCAGACTCATTAGATTGGACGAATATTAATTATAATGATTCTTCGTGGTCAACAGGAACAACAGGAGTTGGATTTGATAGCAGCCCAAAATACAAACCGTTGTTAGGGACTGATACAAGGGATGCGATGCGCAGGATCAATGCTACGGCTTATATTCGGATTGATTTTAATATCGTTAAACCAGAAGAATATCAAAAACTCGAACTACACATGAAACATGATGACGGTTTCATAGCTTATATTAACGGAGCAAAAGTTGCTGAAAAAAATGCTCCAGGAAATCCATCATGGAACTCAGCTGCTACAATAAATTCAGGCGAAGCAGACGTTAATCAATTCGAAGAGTTTGATATTACTTCTCACCTCGACCACCTTAAGGAGGGTTCAAATATTCTCGCAATACATGGAATGAATGGCTCTTCAGGAAGTAGTGACTTTTTAATTATGCCTGAACTTTATGCTGGTAAAGCTGATTCTAATGGCAGCAATGAACCAAAGATTGAATTTGGAAAAATTGAATTCAATCCTGAATCCTTTGATCAAGATGAAGAATTTATTGAGTTAATAAACAATAACGATATCGCAGTAGATGTCTCTGACTGGAAAATCATGAATGCAGTTGAAATGACCATTCCACCAGGGACAGTAATCCCTTCTAATAGCCAATTATATTTAACACCAAACCTTAAAAAATTTAGAGCGAGGTCAATGAGTCCTAGGGCTGGAGAAAGCCAATTTGTCGTTGGCAATTACCAGGGGCACCTTTCTAACAGAGGAGAGACAATTACCTTAGTGGACTCAACAGGAAGGGAAAATAACTCAGCAAGTTATATAGGTCAACCAAGCCTAGCTCAACAGCAGTTATTAATAACTAAAATTCATTATCATCCCGAAAATGATGGGCTTGCAGAATACATTGAATTAATGAACATCGATTCTCAAAACCCTCTTAATCTTGAGGGTATAAATTTTAGTTCTGGGATAAGCTTTGATTTCAGTAACGCTACAATTAAATCACTCGGACCAAAACAAAGAATTTATATAGTTAGAGATAGAGCTTCATTCATTAGCGCCTACGGCGAAGAACCCGTAATCGCTGGGACATTTGAAAATGGAACAGCACTTAGTAACGGAGGAGAAACAATCAAACTCGAAGATTCCGAAAATGGAACAATTAACGAAATTAAATACGATGATAAGGCTCCATGGCCAGAAAACGCTGATGGCAAGGGTCAAGCCCTCTCACTAATAAATCCATTGTCTCAACCCGATCCTGAAAACCCAATTAATTGGATCTCTACAGATCCAAATCCAGGGACTCAAACTGATGGCTTCACAAGTGATCCCAGGACAGACAACGATCAGGACGGTCTCAATGCTCTCATAGAATATGCTATCGGAACCAGTGACCAGTCCTACAACAATGAGCCGCCTCTCTCTGTAAATATAAACAATAACAAGATTTCCCTTACTCACACAAAAGATATATCTGCTGTCGGTGTTCAATTAACCATTGAGGCTAGCACTAATCTCGAGCAATGGGATAACCTTCAAACATCAGATGAAATAGAAATAAAGGACTCCCAAGTATCTGAAACCATTATAAGTAGAACAATTACTTTACCTGACATCGATAATAATAATCCTACCAGACATTATAGGTTAAAAGTGATTAAATAATACATTATCACCTCTAAGCTATGATAAACACCCTAGTTAGATTTTTAATATTCTTATCGTTAATTATACCATCTTTAGCAAAGACTAATATCTTATTAATTACGGTGGATGATATGAGCTGTGACTCGGTCAGCTCTTTTGGTTCAAAAATTAAAGACATCACTCCAAATATTGATAAATTAGCTACTCAAGGATTACGCTTTAAAAAGGCTCATGTTCAGGTAGGGAACTGCTACCCCTCAAGAAACGTGATGATGTCTGGTCGTTACCCCCACACCAGTCGGGTGGAGGGTTTTTATCAGATTAAAAACATCAAGTATCCCGTCCTTTGTGATCTTATGAAAGGTGGGGGTTATTATACCGCCATACGAGGAAAGGTGAATCATTCTACACCTTATCAACCATATGATTGGAATGAAGATCTTACAGTATTACAGGGCGGTAAAAAGGCACACATGAAAGATGCTAGTTCCTATTACGATTCCACGAGGAGAGGAATTAATGCTGCAAGAAAAGCTCAAAAACCCTTCTTCATCAACGTTAATATTTCAGATCCTCATAAGCCTTTTTGGAAGCCAGGAGATGCTCATCCAACATCTAAAATATACAATGCTGAGGATGTTCCTGTTCCAGGATTCTTGCATGATGATCCAACAATAAGAAAAGAATTGGCACTATATTATTCTTCAGTTCGAAGAGCCGATGACTGCGTTGGAGCCATTATGAAGGCCCTTACAGAATCAGACCAATTGAATTCAACGGTCGTTTTTTTTCTTTCTGATCACGGCATGCCTTTACCTTTTGCTAAAACCCAGCTCTATCATCACAGTACCAACACCCCTTTGATAGTGAGTTGGCCAGGCAGCACACAATCAGGATCAATCAACAATTCCCACATGGTTTCTGCTATCGATTTATTGCCAACTTTTCTTGATATTGCAAAAATCAAAGAACCAAAAGGTCTTCAGGGAAGAACATTCTATCCGTTACTTAAAGGGAAAGAACAAGAAGATAGAGACGTCATCTTTAAAGAGTACAACGAGAATGCTGGAGGAATACGAAACCCAATGAGAGGGGTTCAAACCCATCAATATCTCTACTTATTCAATCCTTGGTCCAATGGAAAAAGAACAATGGCCACAGCAACTAATGGAACTGCAACATGGAAGCGAATGTTAGCTCTCTCTTCAAATAATGAAGTCATTAGAAAAAGAGTCAATGTCATGCGCTACCGAACAGTGGAGGAACTTTATGATGTCAACAACGACCCTGACTGTCTTAATAATCTCGCCAAATCTAAAGATCACCAAAATACAATTAAAAGCTTAAGGAAGACACTTAATGAATGGATGAAGAAAACAAACGATCATGCTTTAGTAAGCTTCAAACCGAATAACACCAAGCTCATGGAAGACTATGTTCAATCCAAGCAAATGGAATCGGATAGCAGGCGCAAAAAGAAGAAAAAAATCATTCCTAAGGCAAAAAAATCTAATTAAGTTAGCAGTTTCCTTCTTTTACCATTGAGCATTGTACCGATGAAGGTATATCGAACTGAGTATCTATACATCAGCATAAGAGGAGTTAAGGTTAAAACACAAACTATTAGGCATTTGAGATAAGGTGAAAATTGCCATGTACTAACAAGGGCTTGAATAAACATCATGAGCGGCAAGTGAGAGAGATATAACCAGTACGAAGAATCTGAGACATATCTGATGAGCTTGCTTTCACGAGAAAAAACAGAGCGGAAGAAACCAATAAGACCAAAAACCATCAGCCACACAAAAGCGACAGCGCATGTGGAAAAAATCATTGATCCTTTTCCATTTCCTGATTGAAACGCCAAGCCGAATAATAAAAACGGTAATGCAAGACCTAATAGAATTGGCCAACTCCGCCCGAACATTGATTCAAACCTTTTTCTTCCATAACAAAGAGCTCCGAAAACAAAGAAAATTCCATAATACAATAAGAGCGGCGGCCAAGGTAATATCCCTGGCGCAGTCACAGGCCCAAATTCGTCTGGCATCATTCTTTGTACAAAAAGCGTTAGAGGCAAAAGGACGATTAAACATGCCGGCGTAGTTATTAAAAAATCTGGAACAATTTTCGAAAGACCTATTTTACGGTTCATCCAAACGAGGCTAATTAAAATTAAAATAAGCCATATCAAATAGTAAAGAAACCAAAGGTGATGAAATACTGGGGCAAAAAACATAAGATAAAAAAGCATTCCTAAGTCAGCTTCCTCCTTACTCGTTGATCCAAAGACGGCACCCTCTTTCAGAAGTAATTCGACGATTTGAGGTCGAACTGATCGAATACGCTTATAATCCATTTCCAGCCCCTCTGCTGCCATTATTGAACCCACCATATCGTAGAAAGGCTTAATATCTTTCCATGGTGCGCTAGCAATATCAAGAGGAGTGGACCCATCTTTGGATTTGATATTTAGATCAGCCCCTACCTCTATGAGATTTTCAACAATTCCTGGATATCCAAAAAATACTGCAACGGACATTGCCGATGAGCCTTCAAGGTTTTTTTTATCTAATTCAGCGCCTAAGGAAACAAGCAAACTCACCGCCTCACTTTGACCAAAAATGCATGCAGTTATTAGTGGAGTCGTACCGTCAGGGGATTGTTTATTGATAGAGGTTTCATCCTCATTGATTATTTTTTTTATCTGCTCTAAGTCTCCTGATTGAGCAGCATCAAAAATATTATTCAAACTTTTATTATTGTTCAATATCACTCTAACTTGTTCCTTTTTCACACCTCCATAAATTGCTGCAGGGATTAAAGTTATCCAAATGATAGGAAGTGATATGATTAAGGGTAAGAATATTCTTTTGAATCTATGCTTAAATAATTCCGTCAGCCCCCTCTTCCGAATAAGCATGGCTGTAAAAAAACCACTAATGAGAAAAAATAGCTGCATTCGAAACCCATGAACAGCAGTAAGGCCTACCAAAAAAGGGTTAAATGAACTAGACACTTCATACCCTAAGTTTCCAAAAAACTGAACGTATATTTCTGGTAGATTAATCTCAGGCTTGTAAGCATCTTGAGCAGGCCAAATTGGTAATGGAAAAAAAGAGCAAAATGCATGAAGCGCAATTCCAAGCAACATAGCAAAAGCTCTGAGCGCGTCTAAATCGTGATATCTTTTATTCAAATCCATGTTCAATCAAATAACTCATATTTTGTACTTTTAACCCTTTGTCTAATATCTGTGCCTATCAACACATAATAATGATGAATTCATGTGAAATGGAAGAAACCTTCTCTCGGTAAAAAAAAGAAAAAAAGGCATTCAATATCATCTTTTCTTAACTTAATTCATTTTAACTTGTCTTAATATGTAAGATAGGTCCTTGAACTAAAGTTATTTGATAGATCAATTGCACTTGCAGGATGAATGCCGTCCTGATAATCAATTGATCTACTTAAAAAATAACATATTAGGGAATCTAAAAACCCCACCTTTATATTATGTCTAATGAATCTATAGAATCCTCAGCAGTGGACAAAATCCAAAGTTCTGCAGAAAGAGTAAAAAAGGAACTAAAAAAAGTCATCATTGGTCAAGACGATGTCATTAATCAGGTTTTGATTGCAATATTCACAAGGAATCATGCTTTATTAGTAGGCGTCCCGGGACTTGCAAAAACCCTATTAATTTCAAGTCTAGCAGAGTCCTTAGATCTTGGATATAAAAGGATCCAATTCACTCCAGACCTCATGCCTTCTGACATCACTGGAACCGAAGTTATTTATTCGGACCCAACAACAAATGAGAGACAGTTTAAATTTTTACCGGGCCCCATATTTTCAAATATAATTCTTGCTGACGAAATTAATAGAACCCCACCAAAAACGCAGGCAGCAATGCTAGAGTCTATGCAGGAAAGAAAAGTTTCTATTGGAGGTGAAGACCATGCATTACCTGATCCATTCTTTGTACTGGCAACCCAAAACCCAATCGAACAAGAAGGCACCTACCCACTGCCTGAAGCTCAACTAGATAGATTCATGTTCATGATCAAAGTCGAATACCCAACCGAAGAAGAGGAGTTTGAGATCATGCAGGCCTACACTGGAACAAGTGTTTCTAAACCTGAACCTGCTCTATCAGGAAGTGATATACTTGAAATACAAAATACCGTGAGATCAGTTCAGGTCTCTGAGCATGT
>MDTG01304132.1_pt1 | contig 10097 bp, 9 predicted proteins | sample 811421 | NCBI WGS metagenome assembly MDTG01 (sample SAMN05326645, study PRJNA326480) | marine metagenome | isolation source: seawater | place: Pacific Ocean: South East | collected 2011 | reverse complement strand
ATGATAAGAATCCTTCAATAGAATTTGGCGGGACACTGTTTGGAGATTATGAGACTAAAAAAAACTTTATAAATAAAATATTTAATTTACCAAAGATAATTTTCAATAGAAAACTAAAAACTTTATTAAGTCATGAAGATTTATTGGTTTTAAATGAAGTTTGCAACTTAATGAATAGAGAGGTTTCATATGATTGCCTCAAACAGGCACTATCAATAAAGAAAATAAAAGAATCAGGCGTTTCTTTAGATAATAAAATAATATGTATTATTGGTGATGGTTATGGATTCCTAGGCGTATATATCAAAAAACTATTCCCAAATTCTAAATTAGTATGTATTAATCTAGGAAGAATATTAACATTTGATTTATTACTTACATCTAAAAGTATTCCTGAAGCTAATTTAAATCTAGCTTCTAAAGAATTATCATACATACCAGAGGCTGATTTCAATTTTATACCCGCTGAAGTTATTGATGATTTTGAAATGCAAAACATTGATATATTTATAAATATAGCTTCAATGCAAGAAATGGATCTTAAGTATATTAGAAAATATATGTCTTTAATGCGTAGTCAGAAAACCAATCAAACATTTTTTTATTGCTGCAATAGGGTCACTAAGACACTTCCTGATAATACGGTAATTAATTTTTCTGACTATGGATGGAAAGATGAAGATGATATTTTGTTTGATGAGCCATGTGATTGGTATAAAACTGCACCTATGAACAAACCTCCGTTCATCAAGTATTTTGATGGTGAGGTCTGGCATAGATTTACTTCGCTAAAAACTAATTAATAAGGCTATCATCATGATAAAAATTTTTTTAAAAAAGTTGATATTAGCACTTATAAAAACTTTAAATAAAACATCTATTGGGTATTTTATAAATAAAGTTTTACTTACTGAGGCAATGAATCAAAAAAAAAATATAGACCATAACGGAATACAATTATCATTCTCGACTCCCAACAGTTTAAATGATTATAGAGCATCCTCATTTTCACTAAAGGAACCTGAAACATTGGAATGGATTGATGGTTTTGATGATAATTCAGTATTTTGGGATGTGGGAGCTAATGTTGGTTTATACAGTTGTTATGCAGCTTCAAAAAAAGGTTGTCAGATAGTGGCATTTGAGCCATCTGTCTTTAATTTAGAGCTATTAGCCAGAAATATATCTAATAATAATCTAATTGATAAAATATCAATAATGCCCTTGGCAATATCATATAAACAAGATCTAAATAAACTAAATTTATCCACAACTGAATGGGGCGGGGCACTATCAACCTTTGGAGAAAGTTATGGACAGGATGGTAAAGACTTAAATATTCAATTTTCTTTTAATACTTTTGGTATTTCTTTAGATATGGCACATGAGATATTTAAATTACCGAAACCTAAATACTTAAAAATAGATGTAGATGGCATAGAGCATTTAATTTTACAAGGCGGTCTGTCAATACTACATTATGCTTCAGAAGTTTTAGTTGAGATTAATGAAGGTTTTATTGAGCAATCAGATAACTCATTTCGTATTTTGACTGAGGCAGGCTTTAAAATCGATAGAACTGGTGAATACGTTCATCCTGACAATGACTCAGGAATGATTTGTAATCAAATTTGGATAAAGTAACTATTTTATTATTGATTTATAAAATAAGGATTTAATTTATGAAACATTATGACAACAATCAAAAAAGAACAGCGGATTATTTTAAAAAATTTGATAGAAAAAAAATTCTCAAAAGCTTGGTTAACAAACAAAAGCCTATTATTTTTGATGTAGGTGCAAATTTAGGTCAGTCACTATCAGAATTTAAGTTATGGTGGAAAGATTCAGAAGTTCATTGTTTTGAGCCACAGGAAGAATGCTGGAAAAAACTAGAAGAAATTAAGAACAATTTTTTAGACAAGGAAGTTTTTATAAATAAATTTGCTGTGAGCAGCGCTTCTGAAAAAACTAAAATTTTTTATTCTCATGAGGTTGACAATACCAGAGGCACATCAGGATTTAATAAAATTAATCTAGATAGTTCAGATTCTATTTACTTAAATGATCTAAAAAACTCTAAGTCCTCTGATCTAAAAGTAGAAGACTACAAGAAAACAATAAATCATCAAAGAGAAGTTCAGGTTTTAAGAGCTGATAAGTACATGGAAAATTTAGATATTAAGCACATTGATCTTTTAAAAATAGATACTCAGGGACATGAGCCTGAGGTTCTTGAGGGCTTTGGGAGTCGATTGGGGGATGTAAGTTGTGTAATAACAGAGCTTATGTTCTATGATTATTATGAACGAAGTCTGAGTTTCTCTGATTTAGAAAAATTTCTTTTACCTGCTGGTTTTCAGCTTTATGATATTAATCATATTGTAAAAAACCCAATGAATGGAAGGACCGACTGGGTTGATGTCATATATGTAAATAATAAACATAGAGGGATGTTTTAGTATATGGGTGTCTTAAGAGTCGGTATTGCTGGATATGGAGTTATAGGAAAAAAAAGAAAAACTTTTATTGATGCTCACGCTAACATGAAAGTAGTTGCAGTCTGCGATAAAAATATTCTCTCAGTTCATCAAGAAGAAGCTATTACCTATTTTGATAATTACAAGGAATTACTATCTTCTGAAATTGATATTTTATTCGTATGCATGTCAAATGATATGGCTTCTGAAGTGACAATAGCTGGTCTAAAAAAAAACTTACATGTTTTTTGTGAAAAACCTCCTGGGAGAAGTGTTCAAGAAATTAAAGATGTTATAAGTGTTGAAGACCAAAATCCATTATTAAAACTTATGTATGGCTTTAATCATAGATATCATGACTCTGTGCAAGAAGCATTAAGAATTTTAGATTCAGGCGTAATGGGTAAGATAATCAATTTAAGAGGTGTATATGGGAAAGGAAAGCTTATTACTTTTAATCAGCCGACATGGAGAACTAAAAGAGCTATAGCTGGAGGAGGGGTTTTATTAGATCAAGGCATACATATGGTTGACTTGTTTAGACTCTTTGCTGGAGACTTTATAGAAGTTAGTAGTTTTATTTCCAATGATTTTTGGGGCCATGATGTTGAAGATAATGCATACGCAATAATGAGAAATAAAGAAGGGGTTGTTGGTTTATTGAACTCTTCTGCAACTCAATGGAGACATAGATTTAATTTAGATATTAATTTAGAAGGTGGTAGTCTCATACTTGGAGGACTCTTAACTGGGACAAGAAGTTATGGTGCCGAGACATTAACCATTGTGACCTCAGACCCTGATAATGATATGGGAGATCCAAAAGAACAGAGCATATTATACAATGCAGACAATTCATGGATGTCCGAAATTAATTTGTTTGCAGAATGTATCTTAGGCAATCAAAAGGTTGAACAAGGTTCATCTAATGACGCTTTAGAAACAATGAAGTTGGTTTATAGAATATACTACAATGATGTTCAGTGGAGAGATAACTTCGGTATACAAAATCCAGATGATTAAATAATAATAATAATATTTTTTTAAAAATATATGATAATAAAGGTGATTTAAAATGAATTTCCCAACTAAAGATAGTCTAGAATTATCCAGTTTTCTTTCTGGATACAGTGATGCAATACAAAAAGGTTTTGAATCATTAGATATCAAGACACTTACAGGAGTGGCTAACGCTCTTGATATTGCCTTTAAAAATAAGAACACAATTTATACATGTGGAAATGGAGGTTCAACAGCTATATCTGAACATTTTGTATGCGATTATCTTAAAATGACATCTACAGGAACTAATATTCAGCCAATTTTCCATTCTTTATCAAGTAATGTACCTACATTGACTGCTATAGCTAATGATATAGGATATGAAGATACATTTTCTTTTCAATTAGAAAGGTTTGGACAAGATGAAGATATATTATTATGTGTATCTAGTAGCGGCAACAGTCCAAATATTGTAAAGGCTATTCAAATTGCTAAGAAAAAAAATATAAAATCTATTTCGTTTGTAGGTTTTAATGGCGGCGAAGCAAAAAAAATTAGTGATTATTGTATTCATATACCAAGTATTAATTATGGAATTGTAGAAGATATGCATCACAGCCTCATGCATATGTTAGCTCAATATATTAGATTAATAAATCTAGAAGACAAAGATAATATCGAGACAACAATTTTTTAATAATTATTTATATTAATTTAATTTACCTAAATTTAATTGGAATAATAAATTTTGAAAAAACCACTTATTATATTAAATTCTTCAGAGGAGCATTATGATGTTGCAGGATATAAATATACTTGGAATAGCTATGTTGAGAATCATCAAACACTTTCCATTTTAAAATATGTTGAACATCATGCTGATGAGTTTAAAGAAAAGTATCTACGATTTATTCATGATATTGGAGAATATGAACTTAATGGCAATAAAATTAGAGAGCATTTTAAAATAGATAATGAATTGAGCTTATGGTGGATGTCTCTAATAGCAGAAAAAAGTCCTTGGAAATCTCCAAAAATCATTGATTGTATAAAGGTAATGGCAATTGAAAAAATTGTTAAAGATATATCGCCTAATAAATTAATTTTAGTTGTAGATGATAAAAATTTAGCAAGATTGCTTAAAGATTTTTGTAAAAAATTAGAGATTGAATTTCTATGGGCGCCAGATAAAAGAAAGAGCTTAAAAAATTTTCTTTATTATGACAGCTTTTTGAATTTCTATAATAGAGTTTTTGGTTTTATGTATCTTTGTTATTATTTTATATCGAGATGGAGATTGAAAGAAAAAGTAGGAGATATTCAATTAAATGAAGATTCTATATTTTTTTCGTCATATTTTTATAATTTAGATAATATAAGAATAAAACATGGAGAATATTATGCTAGACAATGGGGAGAGTTGCCTAATTATGTAAATAGCATCGGTCATAGAACCTTACACCTTGAAAATTATATTAAAAGTCCAGATATCAATAAGATAAGTCACGCAAAGGAATTGATTAAAGTATTTAATGCTCAAAACATGCTGAAAAATCATATTTTTTTAGATCAATATCTTTCTTTTAAGAATTATTTCAAAGTACTAAAAAATTATTTGAAATTAATTATTAAATCAATTAACTATAGAGCTATAAAACAGGCTTTTGATGTAAATAATTCGAAAATAAATCTATGGCATTTAATGAAAGATGATTGGTTTTCATCTTTCTGTGGAAAAACTGCTATATCAAATTTAATATGGATAAATTTATTTGATGATCATTTAAAAAATATGCCCCATCAAAAGCTAGGATTTTATTTATGCGAAAATATGGGTTGGGAAAGGTCACTTATTCATACATGGAAAAAATATGGACATGGTATTCTTATTGCTGTTCCTCATTCAACAATCAGATATTGGGATTTAAGATATTTTCAAGACAAGAGAATTAATTTATCACCTGATAAATTTTCTCAACCAGTTCCTAGCTATTATGCATTAAATGGAAAAATGGCATGGGATTCATTTATAGATAATAATTATTTAGAAACTAAACTACTAAAATCGGAAGCTTTAAGATATCAGTTTTTGTCTGAATATATTAAAAAAGATTCTAGATCTATAAAAATCCACAAAAAAAATAAAGCTCAAAAAAAAGTTTTAATATTAGGAGATTTTACTGACTCTCAGACACAATATATGCTTAGAGAGATTCAAATTGTGAATGCAGAATTTAATTTTCAAGCCAGCTATACCTTAAAACCTCATCCAGTCAGTAAAATTGATGAAAATGACTACCCCCGCCTCAATCTTTCAATAACACGGAATCCCTTAGAAAATATAGTAAGTGATTTTGATATAGTTTTTGCTAGTAATACCACCAGTGCTTGTTTAGATTGTTTTTTAATGGGAATGAAGGTTATTATATTTATGGATGGAAATAATTTAAATTTTAGTCCACTACGAAACATAGATAATGTAAGCTTTGTAAATAATGCAAGCGAGCTTTACAGAGAGTTAACTTTAGAAAATATTCCTTTAAAAAAATCTAAAGTAGATAATTTTTTTTGGATAGATAGAAATATACCAAAATGGAAGAAAATTGTTGATATTTTCGTTTAAAAAATCGAAATTAAAAATAATATTCAGATAAAAAATATAGGGTATGTAAAAAAAATGTTAAATAAGAAATCATCAGTTTATATCAAACAAAAAAAAAGCGTTTTCAATAATTATATTGATAATAAAATAGCTCAATATCTTTTAAAAAAATCTAGAAAAAAGCCTTTTCCTAAGACTCATAAAATGGCAATTTTTGCTCATGATTGGATTTGTATAAATATCAATCAATTTGGAGTTTATGAACTTGAAGATTTAGAGTTTTTATTTGATTTTCTTACTCCAATTTCTCAAAAATTCACTTCTGGAGTTGCTATTGATGTAGGTGCTCATGTAGGTAATCACTCATTATATTTTACTAATCACTTTAAACATGTTTTTTCTCATGAGCCAAATCCACGAGTTTTTGATCTCTTAAAGTTTAATACAGTTGATAAGCCTATAACCCCAAAAAATTCTGGATTAGGCGATAAAAACGGGATACTTAATTTATTCCTTAGTACAGAAGAAGCTGGAAGCTCTAGCTTTATTGAGGGTTATCATGAATCAATGAAATCTGTAGATAATTTAAATCATGTAGAGGCAAAGATAGAAACGATTGATAATTTATATAAAGATTTATCAAATTTGTCACTAATTAAGATTGATGCAGAAGGTTTTGAATCAAATGTTCTCAATGGCGCCAAAGAAACGATATCAAGATGTATACCCATCATTTTAATTGAACAACATGAAAGAGAATTTGTTAACGGATCAACTCCAGCAATCTCTTTTCTAACTGAGATGGGGTATACATTTTTTTGGTTTCAAAAAGGAATAGATTCTAAAAATTTCTTTTTGAGAAAAATTTGTAATATTTGGGAGCTATTTGTTGGAAAAAATCATACTATTTTAGGAAATGATATTCCTCCTGTGAGAACTTATAGCATGCTTATCTGTATACCTAAAAGTCTCCAAAGTTATTTTCATTAAAATAAAAATACGGAGTTTTCATTGAAAGTTTGTCAAATTTGCGCAGTAGACTTCACCCTTAAAACATTTCTTTTACCTTTAGTAGATGGCCATATTGCTAATGGTAATGATGTTATATCAGTATGCTCAGATGGCAAGCATGTTAAAGGGATGATGGAAAAGGGCTATAAAATAAAGACTATATCAATATCTAGAAGCATGAATATATTTTTTCATATTAGATCGACCTACAAGATTTTTAAGTTTTTAAAAAAGCATAAATTTGATGTAGTTCATGTTCATACCCCTATAGCGGCTATGATTGGAAGGCTAGCTGCTTTTCTTGCAAGAACACCCCTTATAATCTACACGGCTCATGGTTTTTATTTTCATGAAGACATGCATCCCTTAAAGAAATATTTTTTTATTACATTAGAAATTTTATTTGGATACTTTACAGATATACTTTTTACACAAAGTTCTGAAGATGCACATAGTGCAATCAACTATAGAATTCTTTCAAAAGAAAAAGTTTTTGCAATAGGTAATGGTGTAGATGTTAATAAATTCAATACTGAATCTATTGCACCATCTAATGTTAGAAAATCCTTAAATATCCCTTCAGATGCATTTGTAATTGGAATGATATCGCGGTTAGTGAAAGAAAAAGGGATAAAAGAATTTCTTCAAGCTGCAACAAAAATTTATGATGACAATAAAAATTGTTATTTTGTATTAGTTGGAGAAAAGCAAGCCCATGACCATGCTGAGGGTGTTGAAGATTTCATAGCTCATTCAAAAAAAATACTTAATGAAAACCTTATTCTAACTGGCTACAGAACTGATACACCCAATCTTTTAGACGCTATGGACTTATTTGTTTTGCCATCATGGCGTGAAGGAATGCCAAGAAGCATTATTGAAGCTATGATGATGTCAAAGCCAGTTTTAGCAACTGATATAAGGGGCTCTCGTGAGGAGGTTATACATATGGAAACTGGTATTCTAGTCCCAGTAAAATCACCAGATAAATTACAAAAAGCTATGAGTATCTTTATAAATGATAATAATTTATGTAAAACTTTTGGAGAATCAGGAAGAAAGAGAGCTCTAAAAAACTATAATGAGGAAGTTGTCGTTGCCCTTCAATTAAAGCTTATTAAGAAGTTTTACGCTATGATATATGTTAATAAATAAAAGAAAATTCATATGGAATTAAATAATTACTGGAGCGATATTGATACTAGATTAAATGCATTGTGCAATGATGGATATACGAAATTACCGAGCATATCTAATTTTAATATTGAAGATACTGCAGAAAATATTTACAAAGAAATGAATGGTAATACTTTTTCTGAATTATGTTCTTCGCACAAAGCTTTTATAGATAGATTGCTAATTAATGAGCAATTAGTCCCTAAACTATTTAAAATAGCAAAAACTAAAATGGGTTATAAAGGCAGCTTAACCAATCAATATCATGTCTCAAGACTTGTTGAGCCAGGTAATTCCAAAGAAATGTATAGGGCTCATTTCGACTCACATCTATTCACTATTGTTTTTCCAATCAAGATCCCAATTGCAAAAAACAGTGGTAATTCTGGTGAATTAATTTATTTCCCAAATTCTAGAAAGCCGCCAAAAAATGAGATACATAATTTTATTGGAAAAGCCTTCCATAAAAAATATGCTTCTAAAGAGGGATTAAAGAATTTTGAAAAAAATAATAATATGCTTGTTGATAATTTTATTGATTATAAGCCTTTATTATTTATTGGAAACACAACCTTGCATACCAACAAACCTGTTGCTAAAGATTGCTCATCATATCGCCTTACATTATTAGCTCACTTTTTTGATCCAAGCCCAAAATTTGGAGTTGGCAATATACTTCGTACTATTCGAAAAAGATAAAACTAAGACTTAATGATCTTATTTAAAAATATATCAAACGAAGAACCATATAATGAATTCAAGAAGTATTACGATCTTGCATATAAAGCCAAGGAAAAAAATATTGAAGCTATAGTAATTTCATCCTACTCAAAAAAAAATAAACAAGTTGATTCTAGATTCGTTAATTTAAAAATTTTGGATAATAAGAATTTTATTTTTTTTACAAATTACGACTCACCTAAAGCAAATCAATTTAATGAACATAATCAAATATCGGCGGTATTTTTTTGGTCATCAATAAATGTACAAATAAGAATGAAAGCTAAAATCACAAAAACATCTTACTCATATTCTCATAATTATTTTAAAAAAAGATCTAAATTAAAAAATGCTCTCGCTATAAGCTCCAATCAATCAAAGTCTATTGACTCATTTGAGATAATCAAAAAAAATTATAAGAATGCTATAGACAATAAAAATTTAAGTATCTGTCCCGATTACTGGGGTGGGTTTTGCTTTAGGCCATTTTCTTTTGAATTTTGGAGAGGTCATGAGAATCGCTTGAATGAAAGAGAGGTATTTAGCTTTAAGAAAGAAAAATGGGTTAAAACAATTATTCAACCCTAATAAACAATTAATTGCTTAACTTAATAGATTATTTAGTATAGAATTCATGCTCATGTACAAATCGCACATCACCAATATAAATTATTCATCTATTAGTGTATTTTAAATACTAAAGTCTTCATAGAAAAGGTAAAAGACCATAGCTACTTCAAAAAAAAATATTACACCAATCAACGAAAGAATTAAAGCAAATGAGGTTATGCTCATAGGTTCTGGAGGTGAAAAAAAAGGATTGGTTTCACTTGCACAGGCTCTTGAAGCTGCCAAGGAATCTTCTCTAGACTTAGTTCAAGTCTCTTCTTCAGATGCAAATCCGGTTGTTTGTAAGCTTTTAGATTATGGTAAGCATATCTTTGATAAGAAAAAAAGTCTCTCCGCATCTAAGGTAAAAGTTAAAAGAAATACTACAAAAGAAATTAAATTTAGACCTTCGACGGATGTTGGTGACTATAATATTAAATTAAAAAAGGTTAAAAGCTTTATTCTTGACGGAGATAAGACTAAAATAAGCGTCCGAT
>MDTG01131797.1_pt1 | contig 10097 bp, 13 predicted proteins | sample 811421 | NCBI WGS metagenome assembly MDTG01 (sample SAMN05326645, study PRJNA326480) | marine metagenome | isolation source: seawater | place: Pacific Ocean: South East | collected 2011 | reverse complement strand
TTGTATAAATAATATTTCTATCATAATTTTCAGAAATCATGTTATTTAATATTTCTCTTCTGGTTCTTATAGAAATGTCACCAAAGAAAGCATCAGATTTAATATTTTTTTTCTCAAGATTAGCAACTTGATCTAAAATTAGTGATTTCAAGGGGGACACTACAATTGTAATGCCATTTTGAATAAGAGCCGGTAATTGATAACATATACTTTTACCAGATCCTGTTGGTAATACTACAAATTGGTCTATATTTTTAAGAGCATCTTCTACTATTTCTTGTTGTTTATCTCTGAATTTATCAAATCCGAATCTGCTTTTGAGAATATCTAAGGTAGACATTTTTTAATAAGAAAGTTATTATAAAAAATTAATTCAAATTTTAATTTTACAATTAATAACATTTTAATATTAATTTATATTAATGGATACTAAATTTTGGGGACCTGATGGATGGAGGTTACTACACTCTATCGTAACAAAATTTCCAAACAACCCAACTACTAAAGATAAAGAAACTTATGCTGCTTTTTTTAATACAATAAGACATGTATTACCTTGTATTTATTGTCGTAACTCATTTCATGAATACATAACAGAACTTCCAGTAGAAAATTATACTAATAGTAGAAAGGATATAAATAATTGGCTGTATTTAATACACAATAAAGTCAATGAAAAACTTAGAAAACAAAATCTTAATGACAAGAAAAATCCAAAATATTCTACAATTAGCAGAAGGTATAGGATATATGTAAATGATGTAAATAAACAGGTGAAAAATACTCCTGGATTTAATTTTCTTTATTCAATAGCTTTTAATTACATTTATACCCGTCATAACATGAATAGATTAAGAGTTATTAACTACAAAACTTTTTTTAATTTATTAGGACTTATATTACCATTTTATAACCTAAAATTAACTTACCTTAGTCATATAAAGCGAAATCCTATTATAATCACAAAAAAATGTAATCATTCACTTAAATTATGGCTTTATCAATTAGAACTAACATATAAAACATCAATTGATAATAAGTGTTTATGCTTCAAAAAAACATGCTTAAACATTGAGCAATATAAAGTAGGATGTAAAAATAATACTTGTCGAAAATCTAAATAGATTTTAATATTTCTGAATCATACATCATGCCATAAATTTTATGATTTCGCCATATAAGAGATTTATCTAATAGCTTTTTGAAGTTACTTTTATTAGGATTATTAACAATATACCATGCTCTTTGTAAAAATACATCTATAGATTCTGAAGTATCTCTTTTAATTGTAAATATAGTTCCGTTATGTTCCACATTAAATTCCTGCATATTTTTTGTAAAATAATAAAAAAGTATTTATTATTTATCAAATTTAATTAATTACTTAATTTATTTGGGTCTCTTTTGGTATTAAGTGATCTGATTATGTTCCATGGATGAATTCTACCATGAATATTACTGCATGAGTCAAATGTTCCTACTACAACATTTCCATATCCTCTTGAGTTAGACCAAGTGTGATTATTTTGAAGATCAAACTGAACTTTATTGTCTTGTATTACACATTTAGGTGCTCCATGGGATTGATTAAATGTCGTAGTGGTATCATCTTTTGATTTTTGCATATTTTCAGGAATAGCTCTATTATTTTCTTTAATTATTGGTTTATTAGCAGTTGGTTGTTTAGTAGCGAAAGCTTCTCTTAAAGAACTCATTATACTATAAACATATAAAATTATTTAATCAAATACAATAATCTTAGAAATAACCAACCAATATGTAGTAATTCCTAAAACTATAGATGTCATAAGTTTTATATAATTAGATCCGAGTAAAACATTTTGAGTAGGATTAGAGATATACATTATTAAATTAAGCACAACAAGAATTGTTACAAATTTAACCAAATCATTATATAATTGTTTATATTCGTCATCAATATTATATTCTAATTTAAAGTCGTTCATTTATATATTTACAGAAAAAAAAGTTCGTAAAATTCGTTAACTCTAATATTCACTAAGTTTAAAAAATATATTAATTATCTACTAAAATTTTAATGGACAAAAAAACGTTACTTATAATTTTTAGTGTTATATCCTTATTAATTATAGGAGGATATATTTACGTAAGCTATAACAAACTTAATAATAGAGTTGATTTACTTGAAAAGGAGATTTTAAATCTAACAAATGAAAATGTTTGTAAAAATAATACAAACAATAGAGAAATAAACAATAATTCAAAGATTTCTAATGATATTGATTCAGAAGAAAGTATTCAAATGATTCCTGAAATACAAGAGCAATTTACAGCAGATAGTAATCAAGAGTTACAACAAACTATATCAAATACGTCTTCGGAATCACAAAGTCTAGAGACTACGAGAAATGAAGTTTTAGATCTTGAAGCAAAACTTAAGGATGTTGAAAATTTAATACAAGATGATTCAAATAGTCAGGGCGAGTTAGATTATGAAGTATTAGATCAACAAACTACAGGAAGAATTGATAGTATTCTTGATGATAGCACAAAATATAATTCTATATTAAATTCAAATTCTAATAAGCAAAATTCCTCCGAATTTGATGATTTAGAAAATGTTCCTAATGAAAGTAATTCCGAATTAAATGATTTAATTAATAGAGAAGCTGCTCTTGATGGAACTGAATTAGAAATGCACTCTAATATAATTGCTGAAAATATGAGTGAAGATAATGTTCATAGTCTCGAGCAAATTAATACAAGTGATCAAAGTCTCCAAGATGCTAAAAATATTATAGAAAAAAACAGTAATGAGAGTTTCAATGATCTTAATGACAATCAATCAGATAAACAAGAAATAGAAATAACTGTTCTTAGAGAAAAGTACTCTCATCTTAAGGTTAAACAATTGAAAGAAGTATGTGCGAATAATAATCTTTCACAATCTGGTAATAAACTTGCTTTAATTGACAGAATAATTCAAAATGGCTTATTAAATCAATTAGAAAATTCTTCAAATTCAGTTAAATTAAGTGAAAATTTAACACAATAACAAAATAAATAAAAAAATATATTATTATAATATATAATTATGAGTTGCGCTAATAGAACAACAGATAATAAGCACTTCCATTGTCCTCCAAGAATGGACGACGGTAGACATTTTACTGATTACCGTTCAAACTGTCATTTCAACAATCTTGTCAGAGCAAACAATGCAGTAATGAACTCACATGACTACAGAATGTTTTTAACTAATAATGCCCGTGGTCTTATGGATCTTAATAGAAGCTACGCATGCCAAAAAAATGGTTGTGGTCCACGCCCAGGAAAAAATGAAGAATCAACTATGTTACCCGAACAGTCTATACAAATCTGCAATAACAAATCATGCAATGTAGAATTCGTCAACAAACACGGACTCGGACTTGGTCGTAAATATTCACAAGAACCAATTAACTGTCCTTCAGCAATGCCTGTTAACCAACCATACAACTGCACAGCAGACAATGGTAAACCTTTCAACTATACTACACAAGTAGATTCAGATGTCCAAGGAGACTTATCAGCAAAAGGAAATACCGGTGCTGTAAGAAAACAAGGAAATGTTCCAGCCGCATTCAATTTATAAATAATTTAATTTACTAATAATAAAAAAATAGCTTATTATTATATAATAAGATGTCTAATCAAATAAACAATAATAGAAATTTACCAACCTGTGAAGGAGTAATTCTTGACAGTGGTGATGGAGAGTTTGTAGTTAAAGGAACTGTAAAATCAGTAACACCTAATCCTACAGTATTATATTGGGCTGCAAATCCACCTACTTACAGCCAGTCATACACAGGTTCAGGTCAACCTTATCCTAATCCTGATATAGCATATGAAAATACTCCTAACAGAGGTGCTGTAAAAGCTACAGGAAATCATTTTGAATTTAGAATAAGATTTCCCAATGCTTATTATGTAGGATTAGGTTCTCAATATGTAGAACCATGTGTTCATGTTAAAGTTTGCGATTCTTCTGGTGAAGGAGATATTAAAACTATAAAATTAGGTCAAGGTATTCCATACAGATCTACTACAAATACTCCCTATCCAAATGTAGGTAACTCAAGAACATCATCTATGTTCTACGCAGGTAGAGATAGACTTCCCACAAGAACACAAGAACAAATTTTAAGAGATTCAGGATATCCTGAAGTTAACACAATGCCTAATAATTACTGGGGTTTAAAGCCTCCTCATGAATAAATTTGATTTAAACTTATTATTTTAATCAGCTTTATTAAAAAATGCCTTACATTTACGATATGTGTCATGGGTACATCCCATTTGATGACAAGGAAACAATATTTTTAGATAATCAATGGGTTAAAAGATTGAAAAGAATCAAACAACTCGGACTTCTAGAACATGTATTTCCATCAGCTTCACACTCAAGATTCGAACATAGTCTCGGAGTATCATATATTGGTGAAAACTATGTCGATGTATTAATCAGAAATTCTGGAAAACCTCATTACTATCAAAGTAATTATAAGTTTTGTGTAAAGATGGCTGGATTATTTCATGATCTAGGTCATGGTCCCTTCTCTCATGTTTTCGATAACGTTGTAATTAAAGACCCTTCTAATTGTCATGAGATGAGATCTCGTAGAATTGTAGAAGAAATTTTTAGGGAGGTAGGCACATCAACAAACTTTAGCAGTGCCTATATGATTGATTATATTAAAGAGATGATCGAACCTGTATCTAACGCTTATTCTGACAACCCATTTTTCGATATTGTAAATAATACTAAAAATAGTATTGATGTAGATAAGTTTGATTATCTTCAACGAGACCCACGACATATAGGACTTGATTGTTCATTTGATCCGTCGCGTATTATCAATAAATCATTTCTTGAAGGAAGTCAAATTATTTATAGTAAAAGTGTATCTAATAATATTGTTAATATGTTTCAGACAAGATATAGATTTCATAAGGAAATTTACAATCATAAGACAGTTAAATTGATTGAGCTTATGTTAGGCGATGCGTTGTTATCAGCTAACGACCACTTTAACTTTGGTGAAGTTTCAAAAACTGGCGAATTTAAAACTCTAGATGATAGTATATATTCAAAAATTCTAAATTCTGATATTAATGATCTTAGAACATCAAAAGAAATTCTTAGAAGGATTGAAAAAAGAGATCTTTATAAACAACTTTGGATAGGTAATTTTTCGGAAGATACTCAAATAAAAGACTACATAGCAGATCAATATAGTGATACAAGAGAAGAGGATATTAAATATGTAAAGATGAAACATAATTATTGTAATGGAATTGAATCTCCTCTTAAAAATGTTCAATTTAAAGAAAATGAAACTCAAGATGAATTTTCAGATCTTAATTCAAGATACGAAGAAAATATGGTTATGATTTATAGTGTTTCTAATACTACTTAAAAAGTTACTAATTATTAAAACTATATGGTTAAAATTCTTTCTTTTGATGTAGGTATTAAAAATCTGGCATATTGTTTAGTTTCTTTTGATAATAAGGATGATTTATATGACCACACAATAGAGGACTGGGGAGTAATAGATATCATGGAATCTTTCACAGCAAAAAGTATCAAATGTTCTGTTAATAAAAATGGGGAATTATGTAATTCAGATGCTATTTTGTCAGTTAAAATTGATGATAAAAATATAGGTTTTTGTAAAAAAAAGACTTGTCAAGCAATAGCTAATTCAACATATACAAAGAAAGAACTTAAAAAAGTGAAACCTATCAATACCAAATCAGTTAGCACACTTGACATGACAAGTGAAATGATACGAAAATTAAGATTAAACAATATTATGTTAACAGCAGATATAGTAGTTATTGAAAACCAGCCTGTTCTAAAAAATCCAACAATGAAATCAATACAAATGGTTCTGTATAGTTATTTTTTAATTTATGGATATACAGATGATAATTCAAAAATAACAAATATTGCTCTTTTTAATGCTGGTAGAAAACTTGATATATACGATGGTCCAAAAATTGAAGGTGTTAAAGATTCTTCTACATATGCAGGTAGAAAAAAATTATCTATTGCTTACACTCAGTATTTTTTGAGAAATAATAATGAAAAATTAGATTTTTTTAATAAACATAAGAAAAAGGATGATTTAGCTGACTCATATTTACAATGTTTAACTTATTATAAAAAAAAGGTATGATGCGTAATTATATAAGAATAGTTTTCTAAAAAATATTAAATGAGTGACGTAGTTGTAAAAAAAAATACATCTGGAAATACTTTTTTAGTTAATAATGAAATTGAAGAAGTTCTTAGTGCTGGAAGTGCTGATAACCTAAAAATTCAAAAAATAACTGATAATTCTAATAGTATAGATCCGAGAATTCAAGATAAAATTGAATTATCTTCTAATAAAGATATTGGTATAGGTCTTGAGTTATTAGCTAATAAAGAAAAAACTGTTAAAAGAGAGGGTTCTGAAAAAGCTGAAAGTGAACATCTTGAACCACTTGATTTGAATGCTTGTGGTGAAGAAAATATTACCAATGACAATGTAATTAATCTTGATAAAAATGACGATGATGACAATATAACTTTTAATGATCCTACAACTGATCTGGTAAATCAATTAAATATAGATGATAGAACATCAAGACTTAGTCAGAATGCCATTGATGCTATAATTGATAAAAACGATTCTGCTGCTAAACCAAATCTTGTAGATATTAATGATATTGAGACAACCCAAGAACCACTCATAGACAGAGGTGTTTTTGCTCCAGTTGATGACCATAGTCAAGATAATAGGCATGACGATCGTGTTACTCAGGACAATGATAGAAGTGGTAATGGAATGTTTGGTAATGGTATGGCTCCAAATTTTGAAAAAGATAGCACATCTTATGGTAGACCAAATTTAAATGACTACTATAGAAGAGAACCCCCCCGAAAATCTCATGAAGAACTTGCTCAAGAAAAAAAAGATAAAGAGGAAGTTTTATGGCAATTAGAAAAATACAGAAGATTGGGTGTTCAGGGAGTAAAAAAATTCAATATGTCGAGCGAATTACAAGAAATGCAGGCAGAATTTAATAAAATTAAAAAACAAAGAGAACTTGAAAATTCAATTAAATTTCAAAGAAAATGTCTTGTAGCTTTTTCCACAGGAGCAGAATTACTTAATAGTAAATTGGACATGCTTGACTTTAAATTAGATGGTTGGTCCGAACAGGTCAATGAAAATATTGAAGAATACAATGAGGTATTTGAAGAATTACATGAAAAATACAAAGAAAAAGCAAAAATTGCGCCTGAATTAAAATTATTATTTATGATGGGTGGTTCTGCTTTTATGTATCACATTACAAATTCAATGTTTAAAAATTCAGTTCCTGGAATGGAAGATATAATGAAACAAAATCCAGATCTAATGAAACAATTCGCAAATGCTGCTATTAATCAAATGGATGGGGAAAAAAGAGCCGCTGCCAATTTTTTCGGAAACTTTGCACCAGGGCAACAACCTCAATATGAACCTCCAAGTATGTCAGGTTCACGCCCTATGCCGGATATACCAACTCAAAGACAACCTATGAATATGCCTAAAGCTCCTGCTCCACAACCCTTTTCAAGAAATATTCCTCAGCAATCGCGTCCAGCACCAACATACAATTCTGTAGATAGAAATAATTCAGGAACTGTAGCAGACGTGGTTTCCGATTCATCCGCATTTAATAATGGGACAAGAAAAATTTCAGCACCTACAGGTGTAGATGATATATTAAATGAATTAAAATCAAACACTGATGAATTAGTTTCAAATGATAATATATCTGAGGTTATATCAAGAACTTCAAGAAGAAGCGGAGCAACAAAAAATATAAATATTACTAATAGAAGACGTCCAGCAAGATCAATTAATCTTAATCTAGGAAATTAAATTTTATAAATCATAAATTAAATGTTAATTTATAGATTTAAATTTTACCAGCCATTTTTAATATGTTATACGCGCGTTCAATTTCTTCGGGGCTAATTTTTCCATCATTATTTGTATCGATTTCTCTATATGATTTAGGCAAAACACAGTATTTGCTTTTTTCATTAAATAAATTCAGGACTATGATTACAAATGAAGCGGTTATTATTAATGATGCGACAATATCTCTTGTAGCAACAAATGATACAGTAAATATTATAATTCTGCGTAGTAATTTAGAAGATAGAAATCTTCTATGACTCTCCATTAGATCCATTTCTATATATTTAGCTCCCATATTCAGTAATATCATAGTAATAGCATAAAAGTATTTGCTATTATTAATTGATAAAGCTAATTCATCAAACATTTGTACTATATGAATATTTTTTAATATTAATTCTATTAGTTGTTTAATTTTCGGTATTGATAAAATGTTCCAATTTATGAATAGCCATGTGAAGGTCTTTAAATGTATCATTTATTGAATTCTTTGGTATTAATCCTCCACTAAATGCCTCTTTTATCTTAGCAAGTCTTTTCTTATTTGTTTTCAATTTCTTTAAATTTTTATCATTCTTTTTTTTGATAGGTTTGGCATTTATATCATCTTTTTCTTCATCATCACTGTCACTTTCATCTTCATCTTCATCGTCCTCTTTCTCCTCTTCATCGCTATCATCTGAAAAATCATTTACTTCGTCGTCATCGTCATCATCATCCTCATCTTCACTATCACTTTCATCTTCATCATCTTCTTTAGATTTTGGTCCTTTTCCACTGAATTTTTCTCTATCTTCAATTTCTAATGATGGCGTATTTCTTGAATATTCATTTTCTTCAGTATCAATCATTAATGTAATTAAAAAAGCAATAGCAATAAGAGAGGCAGTTACATAATTAGTTCTCGCAATGTGTAAAGTTACGGCAATTATAGATAATTGAATGATAGGCATTTTAGCTATTTCAGTAGCCTTGTAAGGTTTCAATATTAAAAATGCTACGATATAAATACATATTAATACATTTGTTTTATGTTCGTCATCTATATTAATATCAAAGTTATCAATAGTTGAAGTAACTTTTTCAGTTAAATTATTAATGATATCCATGTTATATTATAAAATCATAAATTTTTTTTAAGAAAAGTATAATAGTTTATAGAATACCATAAAATATTATTTATAATTAATTTAGTTAAAGTTTACAGGTGCGAACAAGTGTGTTGATTTGCCAGCGGTGTTGTATGCTGGGTTTACACCAAAGTTTTTTACAGTTGGATTTATGTTAGAGTAGAATCCTTCGGGTTCATCTTCACCTTCTTCGACGTCGTCACTTTCTTCAACATCATCGCCTTCTTCTACATTTGGTTGGAATCCATCTACTTCGTCCATGGCGGCGGCTTCAGGGTCCATGTGTTCTTTTGAACCAGGTCCCTCAAGAGGAGCGTCTTCACTTTCATCTTTGAATTGTTCAAGACGATAGTTTCTAAAGGTATCTTTTGGGGTGATGTAATCTTCAGGTTCATCTTCCATGTTGGCGAAGGTATCTTTTGGTGTGATATAATCTTCGGGTTCATCAACGTTAGCAAAAGTATCTTTTGGTGTGATGTAATCTTCAGGTTCTGGTTCACCATTTTCAAAGGTATCTTTGGGTGTGATATCTTCAGCAAGTGGGTGATCAGTAAATTGTTCATCTACATTAGTAGTGAAATCAGAAGCGTTAACTTCACTGTCTTGTGGGTTTTTTCCTTCATCTTCATGACCTTCAAATCTTTCTCTTCTGAAGTTAAGGTATTTTTCAGTATTTCTTTGATTGACTACGTGTAAAGTGACTACAAATGCTACGGCGATCATTAAAGCGACTCTAATATTTCTAGATGCCATAAATCCTATTAAAAATAAGAAAAGTAATTTGCCTACAATAGTATCAAAGAATAATACTACTGAATCTGGTAAAGCAGGAGCTGCCATACCAGCATATAAGGCAATTACGAGTGATGTGACGGTTGCGAATTTTTCATCATCTAATAATGAGTTGATTCTTCCAAGGGTATCCATTTATTATATTATTATAATACATTTTTTATTAATCTATCTTTACTATTAA
>MDTG01023637.1_pt1 | contig 10097 bp, 8 predicted proteins | sample 811421 | NCBI WGS metagenome assembly MDTG01 (sample SAMN05326645, study PRJNA326480) | marine metagenome | isolation source: seawater | place: Pacific Ocean: South East | collected 2011 | reverse complement strand
TTTTAATAAACACATACAATACCAAACCGACGACGACCTATGGCAAAAAAAAGATTACTGGGCCACCCCGCTCGAAAGCTTGGGTGTTGGTATGGGTGACTGTGAATTCATTGATAAGGTATCCTTCGGAGCCCATGATCTCGACGCCATCGAACCCCGCTGCCTGCGCGTTTTCGGCAGCTTTCGCAAAATCCTCGATAGTGCGGCGGATATCGGCATCGGTCATCTCGCGCGGAACAAAGCGGTTGATCGGGGCGCGGATCGGGCTTGGGGCGACGCAGCCCTCAATTTTTGCATAGCGCCCGGCGTGCAGAAGCTGCGCGCAAATCAGACTGCCTTCGGCCTGGACCGCCTCGCAGATCGGACGCAGGCTGCGCGCGTCCTCCGGGTCGTCAATACGTGGCCCTTCGGGATCGAACATGCCCTCGGCATTGGGTGCAAATCCGCCCGTAACCAGAATCGCCGCCTCTCCCCGCGCCCTTTCGGCGTAAAAGGCAATCTGCCGCGCGATACTGTCGGGCTCGGTTTCCAGCCGGGTATGCATCGAGCCCATGATGACACGATTTCGCAACATGTGTTGCCCTGCGCGTATCGGCGAAAGCATGGTTCCGAAGCTTTTCTTTTGCATGTCTGTCATTGTGAGGATCCTCCTAAAACTCCGCTTGATCTGTATTCTAACATTTGTTAGATTTTAGGGAAGAACATATTTCGGTCATGGGGAGGATCGCGGGTGCAATTCCAGCCAACAGAAGATCAAAAGGCCTTTCGCGAAACGGCAAAGAGGTTTGCCACCGAGAAGCTGGCGTCGAGTTATCAAGAGCGCGCAAGCGGCCACACCTTCGACCGGGCGCTGATCAAACAGATGGGTGCGCTGGGGTTGATCGGTGCCGATCTGCCCGAGGAGTTTGGCGGGCTTGGCGAAAGCTCGGTCACGTCCGGCCTGATCGTCGAAGAAATCGCCTATGCCGATTTCAACGCCAGCTATGTGCAGCTTCTGGGCTCTCTCATGGGCGGCATGGTGGCGCAGCACGCTTCGAAAGAGATTGCGTCGGAATGGGTGCCCAAGGTTGTGTCCGGCGAAGCGGTCATCGGGCTGGGTCTGACCGAACCACGCGGCGGGTCGGACGCGGCGAACCTGATTCTGAAGGCCGAGAAATCCGGCAACGGCTGGCGGCTGAACGGCGAAAAGACATCTATGAGCTTTGCCAGTCAAGCCGATGCCGCGGTGGTTTTTGCCCGCACCGGCGATCCGGACGCAGGCGCGCGTGGGGTCAGCGCCTTTTTCGTTGATCTGAACCAGGAGGGTATCAAGCGCACCCATTTCGACGACATCGGCACCAAACCTGTCGGGCGCGGATCGGTGTTTTTCGACGACGTTTTTGTACCGGCGGAAAACATGATGGCCGAGCAAGATCGCGCCTTTGGTACCATCATGGCCGGGTTCGACTATTCCCGCGCGCTGATCGGGTTGGAATGTCTGGGTGCCGCGCAGGCGTCGGTTGACGAAACATGGGCGTATGTCCAGGAGCGCGAAGCGTTCGGCGCGCCGCTCGTGCAGTATCAGGGTGTCAGCTTTCCGCTGGCCGAGGCAGAGACCCAGCTGACCATGATGCGCCAGCTTTGCTATTATACGCTGGACCTGCGCGACCGTGGCCTGCCCCACACGTCGCAAGCGGCGATGTGCAAGTGGTACCTGCCTAAGACCGCCTGCGAGATCCTGCACCAGTGTCTGATCCTGCACGGGCACTATGGCTACACAACCGACCTGCCGCACCATCAACGCTACAACGACGTTCTCGGCCTGCAGATCGGTGACGGCACCGCGCAGATCCAGAAGCTGGTGATCGCCCGCGAAAAAGTCGGGCGGATGGCGCTGCAATACGATAAGAGGGCGAAGGGAGGTTCGAAATGAGCGATCCCGTCATCGCCAGTATCGAGGGTGCGACCGGCATCATTGATCTGGCCCGCCCCGAGAAGTTCAATTGCCTGTCACTGGACGTGCATGAGCGCATCGCTGCCGCGCGTGCGGAATTCGAGGCGAACCCGGACATTCGGGCGATCCTCATTCGCGCGCAGGGCAAGCACTTTTGCACCGGTGCCGACCTAAATGAAGTGAAAGGTAAATTGAATGATCCCGCCGCGCTGGACCACTTCATCGCCTTCGGCATGAAGAACCTGCGCGCGCTCGAAACGTCCTCCCTCCCTGTCGTGGTGGCGGTGCAGGGGCTGTGTCTGGCCGGCGGGATCGAACTGATGTTGGCCTGTGACGTGTGCTTTGCGGGCGAAAGCGCGCAATTCGGCGATCAGCACGCGCAATTCGGCCTGATCCCGGGTTGGGGCGGGTCGCAGCGGCTGACGCGGCTGATGGGCCAACGCCGGGCACTCGATCTGATGTTTTCGGCCCGGTGGCTGAAGTCGGGCGAAGCCAAAGAGGCCGGTCTGGTAAACTATGTCGTGCCCGATGCGGAATTGCACGAGGTCGCGCTGGAATATTGCCAGACGATCGCGGGCCGCTCGCGCAACGGTATCGCCGAGATGAAGCGCCTGGCACGCGAAGGTGCAGACCTTGGCATCGACCAGCAAATGCGGCTTGAGCGTGACGCCGCCGTGCGCGCCCTGCCCAGTGATGATGTCGCAGAGGGGCTCGACGCCTTCGAGAACCGCCGCAAACCTGCTTTCAAGAGTTGAGTAGACACCATGGATTTTACCCTGAACGACGAACAACGCCAGATTTACGAATACGGCGGTCAGCTGGCGCAGAAATACGACAATGCCTATTGGCTGGATCACGCCCGCAAGCATGAATTCCCTCACGACATGTTCAAACAGATTGCCGATGACGGTTTTCTGGGGATCATGGTGCCCGAGGAATACGGCGGCGCAGGTCTGGGCATGACTGAAATGGCCCTGTTCATGGAAGGCACCGCCAACCACGGCATACCGCTGCTGATGATGGTGGTCGGTCCGACCATGTCGCTGGCGCATATCGCCAGCCACGGGTCCGAATTCCACAAGAAAGAGCTTCTTCCGGCAGCATGTCGCGGCGACATCCAGTTTTGTTTCGCGATCACCGAACCGGGCGCCGGATCCAACACGATGAAGGCCACCACGCTGGCCAAGCGCCGGGGCAACCGGTTCAGCCTGTCGGGCGAAAAGACCTTTATCACCGGCGCCGAGGTATCCGATTATTGCCTGGTGGTGGCGCGGACAAAGCCGCATGATGAAGTGAGCCGCAAGACCGATGGCTTTACACTCTTTGCCGTGGACCTGAAGAAAAAAGGCGTCGAAAAGCAGCGGGTGAAGATTTCGATCCCCCTGCCCGAGGAACAATGGACCCTGTTCTTCGACGAGGTCGATCTGGGCCCCGAAGATGTGGTGGGCGAGGTGGACGAGGGATTCTCGATCCTGTTCGACAGCCTCAACCCCGAACGGATTATCCTTGCCGCGTTGTGCTGCGGCATCGGACGGTTCGCGCTGAACAAGGGTGTGGCCTATGCATCCGAGCGCAGTGTTTTCGGCCAGCCCATCGGCGCGCATCAAGGTGTACAGCACCCGATGGCCAAGGCGCACACTGCGGTCGAGATGGCCAGCCTGATGACCCGTCGTGCAGCGTGGGAATTCGACAACAAGCTGCCTGCCGGAGCGTCTTCGAACATGGCAAAATACGCCGCCGCCGAAGCGGGGATCGAAGCCGTGGATGCCGCGCTTCAGGCCCATGGCGGATCGGGCTTTACCGAAGATACGGGGCTTTACGAAATGTATCCGCTGGTCCGCCTGCTGCGCACGGCACCGGTGAACCGCGAACTTTGCCTCAGCTATATTGGCGAAAAGGTCATGGGGCTGCCGCGATCCTATTGATCGCGCGGCCGGGAAGGGAGGACGACATGCAATTTGGAATGCGCTTCCGGCGGCAGGACGCCGCCGACAAGGTGAACGACCGCTTCTGGCACGAGATCGAGGGTAAGCCGCTTGATGAGGTGCGCCGTATTCAGGAAGAACGGCTGCGCGATCAGATGGCCTATCTCAAGGCGAATTCTACCTTCTATCAGGAGAAGTTCGCCGAGGCGGGCGTGGATTTCGATGACATCCGCACCATCGAGGACCTGCAGAAACTCCCCTTCACCTACAAGACCGAAATCCGAGAAAGCCTGGCCGCCGAACCGCCCTTTGGCAAGCACCGTGCTGCGCCGATGTCGGACATTATCCAGATGCAGGCGTCGTCCGGGACCACCGGCAACCCGTCCTATGTGGCGCTGACCGAAGCGGATACCGAGATGTGGCACGAGATGACGGCGCGCTGTTTCTTCGCCAACGGCGTGCGTCCCGGTGACATGGTACTGCACGCGTTTTCGCTGGCCAAAGGCTTTGTCGGGGGCATTCCCGTGATGCAGGGCCTGCAGTACATGGGCACAATCGACGTACCGGTCGGGGCCGACGGCGGTGCGGAACGGCTGTTGCGCGCCTGTGCCGATACACGCCCGCGCTGCATTGTCGGGGCCCCGAATTTCGTTCTGCACCTGGCGGAAAAAGCGCCGGAAGTGCTGGGCTGCAAGGCCAGCGAACTGGGCGTCGAGCAGATCGTCGTCGGCGGCGAACCCGGCGGCGGTATTCCAGCCATCCGTGCCAAGATCGAAGCGGCCTGGGGCGCGAAATGCACCGAGATGCTGGGCGGCACCGATCTGGGCGTGACTTACTGGGCCGAATGCGATGCCCAATCGGGGATGCATATGGTCAATATGGATTATATCATCACCGAACTGCTCGACCCCGAAAGCGGCGAAATCATTCCTTGGAAAAAAGGCGCCGAGGGCGAAATGATCTATACTGCAATCGGTCGTCAGGCGAGTCCGGTCGTGCGCTTTCGGTCAGGTGACTATATCGAGGTCATCGACACCGAATGCACCTGCGGCCGCACCGGTCCGAAAATCCGTTGCACCGGACGGACCGATGACATGCTGATCGTGCGGGGGGCCAACGTGTTCCCGTCGGCCATCAACAGCGTGATCACCGAAATGGTGCCCGAAACCAACGGAGTCATGCGCATCGTGGCCGATTTCGAAGGCCATACCACGCAAGGCGCGCTGACGGTGATCGTGGAACGCGGCCCTGACCGCAATACGGCAGATGATGCTGGCCTCAAGAAAAAGATTGAACAGCGCCTGCGTGACGCCCTTGTCTTCAAGGCCGACGTTCATCTCGTGGCCGCCGACACCTTTGAAAAACCCGGCGCCGCCAAGGTCGCCTTTGTTCTGAGAGAATACCCTGACTTGCCATGACGAAAATGAAATCCCTCCTCGACACCGGATCTGATGATTTCCGCAAGAACAACGCGCAGTATCGCGAAAAAATCGACGAACTGCATGCGCTTCGGCTCACGCAGCGGGTTGGTGGACCTGAGAAGGTGCGGAATCGACACATCGAAAAAGGCAAAATTCTGCCGCGCGAGCGCATTGAACGCCTGGTCGATCCGGGTACGCCGTTTCTTGAACTCGGCGAACTGGCCGGACTGAACATGCACAAGGGCGTGCCGCCGGGTGCCGGCATCATTACCGGGATCGGTGTGATCGAAGGCCGCCAATGTATGATTATCGCCAATGACGCCACTGTTAAGGGCGGCACCTATTTCGGGATCACCTGTCGCAAACATGTGCGCGCGCAGAAAATTGCCTGGAAAAACCGCCTGCCCGTCATCACGCTGGTCGATTCCGGTGGCGCGTTTCTGCCCGATCAGGCGAATCTGTTCCCCGACGAAGGCCAGTTCGGTTCGATCTTCCATCAGCAGGTCGGCATGTCGGGCGATGGTGTGCCGCAGATCGCCGTGGTCTTGGGGCCCTGCACGGCGGGCGGCGCCTACATCCCCGCGCTCTGTGACGAAGTGGTGATCGTGCGCGGTCAGGGCTTTATGTATCTGGGCGGGCCGGAACTAACCTTTGCCGCAACCGGTGAAAAGGTCGAAGCCGAAGAACTGGGCGGCGGCAAGATGCACTCCTCCGTCTCCGGCGTAACCGACCATTTGGCCGAGGATGACGCGCATGCGTTGGCGATCACCCGCGATATCGTCAGCCACTTGGGCGAAAAGCCCCTGCCCCGCAAGACACCCACCGAACCGCGTGCGCCTGCTTACCCGACCGAGGAAATCTACGGCATCATCAGCCGCGATCCCAAGGTGCCGACCGAGAACCGCGAAATCATCGCGCGTCTGGTGGATGACAGCGATTTCCACGAATTCAAGCCGCTGTACGGTGACACGATCATGACCGGCTGGGGCCGCATCCACGGCCACGAAGTCGGCATTATCGCCAATACCGGCGTGCTGTTCGTCGAGGCTGCGCTGAAGGCCACCCATTTCATCAACCTCTGCGTTCAGCGCGATATTCCGCTACTGTTTCTGGCAGATGTGAACGGCTTCATGGTGGGCCGTGAGGTCGAGCAGATGGGCATCGCCAAGGCCGGTGCAAAGATGATCACCGCGATGTCCTCGGCACGGGTGCCTAAATTCACCATCATCACCGGCGGATCCTATGGGGCCGGGTATCTGGCGATGTTGGGCCGCCCGTTCCAACCAGATGCGATGTTTGCCTGGCCAACCGGTCGATCGGCGATCATGGGTCCGGAACAGGCCGCCAGCGTACTGGCACAGGTCCGCGCCCAAATCAACGAACGCGAAGGCGAAAGCTGGACGCCGGAAGAGGAGGAAGCCTTCAAGGCGCCCATCCGCAAGGAATACGAGGATTTCCAAGGTGCTTACAATTTTGCCTCGAACCTGTGGATCGACAGTGTGATCGAGCCTTGTGAAACCCGCGATGTCATGGCGCTGATGCTGGATGTGACGTCGCGCAGACCCAAGGTCGAAACCAATTTCGGCGTGTTCAGGATGTGAGGCCCGAGAAATGAAAATCAAAACGCTTCTCATCGCCAATCGCGGCGAAATTGCCTGCCGGATCGCGCGCACCGCGCGGGCCAGCGGTATCACCCCTGTCGGCGTGCACTCGCAGGCCGACGCCAACGCCCTTCATGTCCGCGAGATCGGACACTCCGTCTGTATCGGCGGCGGCCCGGCATCCGAAAGCTATCTGAAGATCGACGCGGTGATCGACGCCGCGAAATCGGTCGGCGCGGATGCGATCCACCCCGGGTATGGCTTTCTCGCAGAGAACTCCGAATTCGCCCGTGCGGTAGAAGCCGCCGGAATGATCTTTATGGGGCCGACACCCGACACGCTTGACCGTTTCGGCGACAAGGCCAGCGCCAAAAAAGCCGCCGTTGCGGCCAGCGTCCCGGTCATTTCAGGTGCCGAAGGCGCGCGGTCCGATCCACACGAAATTGCCACCGAGGTGCGTGCGATGGGCCTGCCTGTTCTGCTCAAGGCTGTCGGCGGCGGTGGCGGGCGCGGCCAACGGCTGGTGACCGACGAGACCACACTTGAGGAAGACATCGAAGGCGCGCTGCGTGAGGCAAGGTCCACCTTCGGCTCCGAAGGGCTGTTGCTCGAGCGGTTCCTGCCAGAGGCCCGCCATGTCGAGGTGCAGATCGCGGGCGACGGCAAGGGCCATGTGGTGCATCTGTTCGAACGCGACTGCACGCTACAGCGCCGTCATCAGAAAGTTATCGAAGAAGCTCCGGCATGGGGGCTCCCCCGCACGCTGCTGGACCAAATCGCGCAGGACGCGGTGCGCCTGGGTGAAACGCTTGATTATCGCGGTCTGGGCACGGTCGAATTTCTGGTCGCAGGGGAGGAGTATTTCTTCCTTGAGGTGAACCCCCGTATTCAGGTGGAGCACCCTGTCACCGAGGCAATAACCGGGCTTGATCTGGTCGCGCTTCATCTCCGCATCGCCGAAGGCGCGGGCCTTGGCCTGGTTCAGGACGATCTGGCAATCAACGGCCATGCGGTCGAGGCACGGCTTTACGCCGAAGACCCGGCAATGCAGTTCGCCCCCTCGACAGGCACGCTGACGACACTCAGCCTGCCGGATGGTCTGCGCATCGACAGCGGTGTCGAAGAAGGCGACGCGGTAACGCCGTTCTACGATCCGATGATCGCCAAGCTGATCGTTCACGCACCTGACCGGGAAACCGCCCTGGCCCGGCTGGCGACGGCGCTTGATCATGTCGCGGTCGAAGGTGTGCAAACCAACCGGGCTTTCCTGACGGCGTTGGCGCGCAACCCTGAATTTGAACAGATGCAGGTGCATACCCGCTGGATCGACGGCAAACTCGACGCGCTGACACAATCAGGTCCCCTTGCCCGCCCCGAATTATGGAAGGCCGCCGCGGCCATTCTTTTCGTGGCGGCATCGCGCAGCGACGCAAGCGCCAATCCATGGACCAACCGCGACACCTTTACCGGTTGGCGGCTTGGCCTGGGTGGCGGTCCGATCGAGGTGGTACAGCGTGTCACGCTGACCGATTCCGCCGACACCTCCGAGGAATTGCGTGTCGGACCCGTTAAAGCACGCGGCAGGTACACCGTCCTGACGGAAAACGGAATTGCGGCGACACTGTCGATGCGTGAAGTCGCGCCGGGCCGTTGGCGCGTGAGCGAGGGTGACACGGTCTACCTCATCGACGCACGGATTCACGCAGGCGTAATCGAGATGGCCACACCCGAGGGCCGGCTCGTCTACCGCCCGGCCGCGCCTTTGGACTTTGCTGGAGGCGATGCGGCGGCGGATCGGGCCGTGGCCTCACCGCTTACCGGCATGATCGTCGAAATCAAGGTGGCCGATGGTCAACCCGTGGCCGAAGGCGACGTGATCGCGGTCATGGAATCTATGAAACTTGAAATATCGATCCGCGCTGCCGCAGCAGGGATCGCCAGCAACATATCCGTCTCGAATGGGGACATGGTCGATCGCGGCCAGGTCATCGCCGAGATACTGCCATCCGAGGAGTGATAAGATGAGCGACTTTCCCAAATTCGTCGAGTTCAGAGAAGAAGGCCCGCGCGAGGGCTTTCAGATCGAAAAGAAGATTTACCCGATCGAAAAGCGGATCGAACTAATCGACATGCTCAGCGAAACCGGTTTGAAACGCATTCAGGTCGGCAGCTTCGTCAGCCCGAAATACGTGCCCCAAATGGCCGATACCGGCGAGCTGTTCCAGCGTATCAAGCGCAAGCCGGGAGTGAACTACACGTCGCTTTGGCTGAACGACAAGGGGTTTCGCAAGGCACTGACCGCGCATGAGGTCGATATCGACCCGCGCCTGTTATTCTATCCATCCGAGGCGTTTGCGCAATCGAACAACAATTGTTCTTCCGCCGAAATGCGCGAGAAGCAACGTGACTGGGTCCGGCTTTACAAGGAAGAAGGCTATACCGTCGACGCCGCCTACGTGATGACGGCCTTCGGCTGCAACTTCGAAGGCCCGATTTCACAAGAGCGCATTCTCGACGATTTCCGGTTTATCCTCGCGCTTTGCGAGGAGGAACAGATCCCTGTGCCAATCCTTGTCGTCGCGGATACAATGGGGTGGGGAAACCCCGAAGCAGTGAAGCGGATGATCGGTGCCCTGCGCGAACTGGCCCCGGACGCCCGGATCGGCATGCACATCCACGACACGCGCGGGCTTGGTATCGCCAATCTCCACGCCGCCCTTTCGATGGGCGTGGACATGTTCGAAAGCTCGGTCGCCGGTCTTGGGGGCTGTCCTTTCGCGGGCCACGGCCATGCGCGCGCTGCTGGCAATGTCTGCACCGAGGACGCGGTTTTCCTGTGCCATGAGCTGGGCATCGAAACCGGCATCGACCTGGACAAGCTGATCGCGGCCGCGCTCAAGGCGGAAGAGATCATCGAAGCGCCGCTCATGGGCCGCGTCATGCATACCGGCGGTCTCGACAAATACCGCAAGACAAGCTGAGGGAGGACGAAGATGTCAAAGGCACTTGATGGAAAGGTTGTTCTGATCACCGGAGCGGGTGGCGGGATCGGTCGAGATATTGCGCTGATGGCTGCGGCCGAAGGCGCCGCCGTGGTGGTTAACGATCTGGGCGCGTCGCTGAAAGGCACCGGCCAGACGGAAACCGCGGCGCAAAAGGTGGTTGAGGAAATCAAGGCAGCGGGCGGCGACGCAATCGCTGACGCCGGCAGCGTTAC
>MDTG01431343.1_pt1 | contig 10098 bp, 10 predicted proteins | sample 811421 | NCBI WGS metagenome assembly MDTG01 (sample SAMN05326645, study PRJNA326480) | marine metagenome | isolation source: seawater | place: Pacific Ocean: South East | collected 2011 | reverse complement strand
TTGAAAAAAGCAACATAAACCAAAAGCTAAAGCTTCATACCTATCACCTAAAATAACTGCTAGGTCAATTTTCTTTTTTTTTAAAAATTTTTCAAATTTTTTTTGTGCTAAAACAAAATTAAAGTTTAAATCATCATAATCTACTTCATCACATTCAATATCAATTTTATAAATTTGTTTGACAGAACTGTAATCAACCTGATTTAAAGTTTTTCCATGTTTTTTTGAAAGATGTGAGCCAGTTAGAATTAAATAACAATTAAAATTTTTATATCTTTTAAATTGATTTATTATTGGTTTAATTAATTCGTAGTCCGATCTTCCACTCGAAAAAAATAGAATATTATATTTTTTCATTTTTTTTGAAATTTTTTGTTGCTTTCTTTCCAATAATTTTATTCCACAAAATTGGGCTTTTTCCATCTCCTGGTCTTTTGGTGGTTAAGTTGAATTTATTAAATTTTTCACCTTTTTTTATAAAATTTTTAGCCACTAATGATTTTCTAGCAAAATTTTTTAGTATCTTTTCACCTTTTGTTAATATTTTTTTATTTTTTCCAAGTATAATTTCTGCATCTCTAATTTTTTTTACAAAAGTTTTAAACTCGTTAATATCCAAACTCATTGCATGATCGGGGCCCTTCATTTTCTTATTTAAAGTAAAATGCTTTTCAATAATTTTAGCTTTTAAGGCCACCGCCAATATGGCTGGTAGATTTCCCATGGTGTGGTCGGAAAATCCCACATTCTTGGAAATTTTTTTTAATGTCTCAATAAACTTTAAATTTACATCCTTAATATTTGTTGGGTAATCAGATATACAATGCATTAAGGTAATATTATTTCTTTTTGTACCACTATTTACCAAGGTTCTTAATGCAAAATTAATTTCTTTTAATTTTGACATACCTGTTGAAAGTAATATCTTTTTGTTTAGTTTTCCCAAAAATTTTAAATATGGATAATTATTAATTTCACCAGAAGGTACTTTATAGAAATCCATTTTAATTCTATTTTTTAAAAAATAAATACTTTCTATATCAAATGGAGAACTTAAAAATTTTATTTTTTTCTTTTTACAATATAAATATAGTTCTTGAAAATTATCATTTGTAAGACTTAGTTTTTGAAGCATCTTGATTTGTTTGGTTTCACCTAATTTTATTTTTTTCTGATAAGGTGCAAGATCACTTTGAGGAGTAGTGATTAAGTTCGGATCAAATGTTTGAAATTTCACATAATCTGCACCACACTTTTTTGCAGCATCAATCAATTTTTTAGCAATTTTTAAATTACCATTGTGATTGACTCCAGCTTCAGCAATTATTAAGGTTTTTTTTTTAAACATTTTTTTTTATTACTGATCCCATGGGAATAATTTTACCAGATTGAATTTTTACTCCTTCCTTTATAATGGTACCAGATCCAATGAAACAATTGTTGGAAATACTTACATTGCCATTAATTTTACATCCAGTTGCAATATGACAATGATCACCAATTTTAACATCGTGTTCTATAATCGATCCTGTATTTATAATACAATTTCTACCGACTGAAGCATTAGGCCCAATGTAAGTAATGTGCATTACAATTGTTCCTTCATTTATTTTAGAGGTTTTTGAGACAAAGGCTGTTGTTGAAATAACAGGAGTAAGTTTAAATTTTTTTTTTTTTATCAATTTAAACACCTCTTTTCTTGGTGTATTTGTTTTAATTTGACCAATTCCAATCAATGCATTTAAATTCTTATAATTACCGTATAATTTATTCTCATTAATAAGTTTGTATTTTGAAAAATAAGGATCAGATGGTCTCTTTTTTTTAAAAATTACTGCAACTACTTTATTTAAATTATTAGACTCAAGTACATCGATACAAGATTTTGCATGCCCCCCCGAACCAAAAATATAAAATTTTCTTTTATTTTTTTCCATACTCGGCTCCACTGGGTAAACATATAATTGATTTTTCTAATTCAATAGCATTACTCAAATTTGATTTTTGAGAATTTTTATACATTCTAAGTTTATGCATTAATTTCCAAACCGGTCTACAATTGATATGTTTTTTGTTGAGTAAATTCAAAATATCATTTCTCTCTTTAAGATTAATCTTTTTAATTTGAATTACATTCAGCCAATTATTAGATTTACAATTTTTGGGGTCGTTAAAAAAACTAATATTTTTAAATTTTTTTGAATTTTTTTTGTATCTTTCTTTCAATTTGTTCTTATATCTCGTAATTTTTTTAAACTTTTCTATCTGCGCTTGACCCAGTGCAGAAGATAAATTATTCATTTTATAATTCCAACCTACTGCATCGTGCAAAAATTCCCAGGGATGGCTTACTTTGGCAGTAGAAACTAAATGTCTAATCCTTAAGCTTAGTTTCTTAGAATTGCATATTATAGCCCCTCCACTTCCAGTTGTTATAACCTTATTAGCATTGAAGCTTAAAATTCCAAGATTCCCAAAATTACCTGCGTGAGTATTGTTATAATAACTTCCTAACGCTTCAGCTGCATCTTCAACAACTTTTAAATTATATTTTTTTGAAATTTTCAATAATGCATTCATGTCTCCAATTTTACCAAAAACATGCACAGGAATTATGCCAAACACCTTCTTTCCCGTCATCTTGTTAATAGACTGTCCCCCCCTTTTTTTTATAATTTTTTTTAAATAATCATCTAATTTTTTATAATCAATTCCAAAATCATTAATATCAGTGTCTACAAAATGGGGATTTCCTCCCGCATGCTTTATTGCATTCACTGTGCCCACAAAAGTCAAGGACGGAAGTAAAACTTCTTCATCCTTTTTAATACCAAGTACCTCAAGACAAATTTTTAGAGCAACTGTGCCATTTAAAACTGTAATAACATCATATGACTTTGTTATTTTTTTTAAGCTATTTTCAAATTTTTTTATGTATTCACCAGAGGTAGCAACAAAAGTAGAGTTTATACAATTTTTTAAGTAATTTTGCTCTCTACTATCAAAATAAGGGTTATGTAAAAATAAATTTTTTCTTTTTGATTTGATGCTTTTTCTTATCAAATTAATCAGCTCTAAATACAAAGTATTAATTTTATTAGACATTTTTAGCAATTTTATAATTACCCAATTTATCTTTATAATTGGAAAGTTTTTTAAACTTACCTTTTTTCAATTCGTTCAAAATTTCCTTAATACCATCATCAATAGTTATAGATGGTTTGAAACCATAAATTTTTTTAATTTTAGAAAAATTTACCTTATAATCTCGCTGATCGACACTATCATTCTGTAAAATAATTTTAAAATTTTTGATATGCTTTTTTATTCTATTTACTACCATCATTTTATTAAAATTATTTTTTGAAGAACCAGCATTAAAAATTTCACATTTTTTTCGCTTAATATTTTTTTTTGAAATAATTTTAAATATTATATTCGCAAAATCTTTTACATGACAATAGGGTCGCCAAGTATGGGGGTCGTAAACTTCAATTTTCTTATTGAGATAAATTTCTCTAACAAACTGATTTACTGTTAAGTCAAACCTCATCCTATCCGAGAGACCAAAAGCAGTGGCAAATCTAAGAATTGTGGTTTCAGAACTGCTTTTTTTTGCAATTTGAAATAATTTTTTTTCTATCTGTACTTTTGTTTTAGCATACAAAGACTTAGGGTTAAGTCGGCTATTTTCTTTTGCTAAACTATTTTTATTAAAAACTCCGTAATTTGAGCAAGTTGATATAAATATAACTCTTTTGAATTTTTTCTTTAATGCATACTTGAGTAATTTTTCTGTTGCCTCTAAATTTATTTTTTTTGTAATTTTTGGATATTTTTTTGTTATTGGATCACCAACAATTGAACCTAATATAATTAGGTTTTCATGCTCTAATTTATCTAAATGATTAAATATTTTTTTGTTAGCAAAATTTATCTTCAAAAAACTAAAATTTTTATTTAATTTTTGATTTTTAAAACTTTGATTGTAAATAAAATTATCAATTGAATGGACTTTAAAATTTTTTTTTAAAAAAAAACTACTTACAATTTTACCAATGTAGCCTTCACCCCCGATCAATATAATTGATTTTTTTTTCATTTTTTTAATATAAACAATGTTCTGTTATTAGCTATAATTTCGCAATTACAAGAAGAAAAATATCTTTTAAATTCGTACCTCCAAAATCTTGGGTATGCGTGACCATTTTCATTAATCAAACAAATGTGATATTTTTTTGTTATTCTGGATATATGATATACCAAATCATAATGACTTGGAATTAACTCTAAAGAAGCTCCAAGTGAGTAAGTAATGTCGAATTTATCATCTTCTTGATTTGTTAAATATCTTTCAGCGTGATCAGATGTAATATTAACATTAATGTCTAATTTAAATTCTTTTTTAAAATTATCTATTGCAGTAGAGTTAATATCAAATCCGTATAAATTATTATAACCTTTTAGTGCCAACCCATTTAGTACTCTTCCAATGTTACAACATATATCCAAAATTTTATCATTTTTATTAGAATACTTAATGACTGTTTCCATAATCGTATTGGACAAGTTATCCATTTTTATAAATTTTTTATAACCATGATCAAATTGTTCAGAATTAGTCCAGTATCTAAACTGAGAGCTACTTGGAATAAACCAAAGAATATTAGAAATGATTCTTAAAAAAAAATTTTGATTATTGTAAAATTTAATTAAACTCTCTGATGAATATTTTGGAGTTAAAAAAGTATTCTTAAATTTTTTAATAAAAATATAAATCAATTTATTTCTTAATAATTCTAGCTATTTGAAAAGCTTCACAAGAGCCTAATCCAATTGAATTACCAATTGAAATATTCTTATTTAATATTGCTTTAACAGATCTGGAATGAGGATATTTTTTCATCTCAGATTTGTAAATCTCTAGTGCTTTTTTTTTTAATTTCACAGTTTTTGATATATCTACAAAATAATTTGGCATAAATTGTAAACCATTCGAATTAATTTGGTAATCAGTGCTTGAATTAATTTCAAAAAATAAAATTTCGTCTACTGAATTTTTAGTCTGAGGTCTTGCAGCAGTTAAAACAGCTCGAGATGTGTATTGATGATCAATATTAAGATCATTAATAAAATGTGTAAATATTATATTTGGCTTAAAATTTTTAATCTCTTTTTCAATGACTTTAGTCAAAGATAGCAAAGATTTATTATCAAACTGATTATCAGGTAGGTCAAAAAACTTTAAATTTTTTACTCCAATGACCCTATTTGCAGCTTTCGAACTTTTATTTAATTTATCTTGCAATTTAATTATTTCATTTTTGTTAGAATCAAATCGACTTGAAATACCTTTAGTTAATATTATGGTTTTTACTATATTTCCAGATCTTGAGAGTTTTGCTATTGTCCCTCCACAGCCCAAAATTTCATCGTCTGGATGTGATGCAACAACTAAAATTCTTTTTTTCATATTTTTTTAATTTAATATAACTATAAATAAATTAACATTAGTCTTCTACTTGTAATAAATGGGCTATCAAGTAATTTTTTACTAAATAAATTATTAATCTTCATTTGAAACAAATCTCTCAATAAATTCGGTTATTTTATCCTGATTTCCAACTATTCCATCATTAGTTAAATATTTATTAACATAATGTTTTTTTTTAATAATATAATCATTATAAAAATCTCCTTTCTTATTTAAAAGGTTTGTTAATTTATATAACAATTCATCATAGTTTTTAGCTATCAAAAATTTATTTTTTCTGTAGAAACCAAAAGTTGAGACAAAATTTTCTGGATCGTGAACTATTACATTTTTATTCTTAACAAGAGCTTCGTCTAAAATAGTAGAATACTTTCCTATTACCAAATTACTATTACCAACTAGTGAAGCACTACTAATAGTTTTATCTGTAATTAAGGTTAAGTTTTTGTGACCATAAATTGTATCATTGATTTTTTTTAATAGTTTTGGATACTTTTTATAATCTAGTAACTTAAATTGAATTATAAAATATTTGTTTTTAAAAATAATTGCTAATTTTTTAATATCATTTAAAAAATTTATAATTGAATTCTCAGAATTTCCAACCTCCCCATAAAGATCCACTGTAGCATCCTCTCTATAACCAATTAATAAACAAGTAATGATTTCATCATAAATTCCCTGACTCTTAATATTTTCTAAAAATTTGACTTTGCTATTTTGTATAAAATCTGCTCTTGTTAAGCCCAAAGTTTTAAATTCTTTAATTAAGAATTTACTTTTTAAAATTTTTTTAAATTCATATCCTGCTGTCAAATATAAATCAAAAAAACATCTATGATAGTAAAAATATGATAAAAGTCGATCCTGGAATGAAATAGTTTTTATATTGTTAATTTCTGAAGCTAATAAAAATCCTGTGGGAATTAAAAAATCGTTATAAAAAAATAAAAATTTATATTTTTTCTTTTTTAAAAAAAGATCATATTTTTTAATCGATAAATATATTTCAAGAAAAACAAAAAAATTCATTAAAAAATTTTTTTTAATAAGCCTCCTATTTTTTAAAAAAAAACCAATATATTTAAAGAAATATGAAATTTTAAAATTTTCAGTATAATCCTCGATATTGGAATATTTTAATTTAAAAAAATTTAAGAATTTTTTTGTTAATGGATCAAATTTTTTAAAAGAGAGAGTTTCAATATTATCTTTATATAATTTGCTTTTTTTGTCAATTTTATAAAAAAAATTTTTTTTAAAAAAATTTCCATACTTAAGACCTTCATGTGGAAAATAACCTATTTCTCCAAAATCCTTTGCCTTTTCATGTGTATTCTTTTTAGTTCTATTATTTAAAAATCTTTTTTTCAACAAAAGTTGAAATCCTTTTTTTAAAACAAAATTAAATTCTGTAATAAATAATATGATTCCAATAATTTTTATATTTTTATTTTTTATTTCCGAAATTAATGAAAAAGTTTTTTTGGATGATGGAAAATAATATATGGTATCATTATTTTTAAAATGACTTTTTATACATATATAAGATGAAGTATCTATTACAAGATAATTTGAATTATACAAATAATTTTCAAGTGTAAAAATAATTTTAGTATTATCATCAATAGTTGTTAATTTTCCAAATTTTGAAAAAAAATTGTTATTTAAATTATTTTTAATAAATTTTTTGATTAAGAATTTTTTTAAAATAAAAGATTTGTTTAGAGCCTGACCACCAAGACCTGACAATCCTATTCTAAAAAAAAATTTATTAAGGTTTTTTTTAAAAAAGTTATTATCCTTTGCATATGAAGCATTTCTAAAATAAATTTTTTTATAAACAGGGATTAATATTAAACTAAAGTAAAAATTAAATTTATCTAGATCTTCAAAGAATATAATTTTTTTCATATATATATATTTGCTAAAAAAGAATTTTAATCAAAATTTCAAATATTTTTTATTTCTAATTTTTAATTTTAAACTTTTTTTTTGCAAAATTTTTAAATCATCAAAATCATTTAAATCATGCGCGTTGGACAGGGGGATTTTAATAATTAAAGACTCTTTACCAATAAGATTGGAATTTTTCATCCATTTATTATACGTGCCCCAATAAAATTGACCAGAGTCTTCAAATTTATTTTGACCCCTTGTAAAAAATTTTTTTTTACTTTTTTCCACTAAATTTGCAGAGAAAATGTATTTTGACTTATTTTTTTTTAATTTTTCATAACCCTTAATCAAATCTTTGTACCTTATTAAAGGAGCTGTAGGATATATGCAGCAAACATAATCATATTTTTTTTTACTATTTTTTAAGAAATTTTTTACTACCTCGTGAGTTCCTGTCTTATCATCAGCTAGCTTTTTACTTCTTAAAAAAGGTACACTTGCACCATATTGTAAAGAAACTTTTTTTATTTTTTTTGAATCTGTACTGACAATAATATCTTGAAATAATTTAGATTTTTTTGCAGCTTTTATTGAATAAGAAATAATAGGTTTGCCAAAAAAAGATATAATGTTTTTATTTTTTATTCTTTTACTGCCTTCTCTGGCAGTTATGATTGCAATACATTTTTCTTTTGAAATCATTTTTATTTTTGAATTTATTTTATTATAATTGAATCAGTTTATATTTTAATCTATTGTGTAAAGCATTATTTAGTTTTACAAGAAAATATGATTGTAACCGCCCATCAACCAACTTACTTGCCTTGGCTTGGTTTATTTAATAAAATATATTATTCTGATTGTTTCGTTTTATTGGATACAGTTCAATATCTTCCACAAGAGTGGATGAATAGAAACAAAATAAAAACAGCAAATGGGGAAAGATACCTTACTGTTCCTGTCCATAAAAAAGGCTATCTAAAAAAAATGAACAAGGAAATTAAAATTGACAATTCACATGACTGGCAAAGAAAACATCTAAAAAGTATATTTGTAAGTTACAAAAATACAAAATACTTTAATAATTATTTTCCTTTCTTTGAGGATGTTTATAAAAAAAATTGGGATTATTTATGTGAATTAAATACTTATATTTTGGAAAATTTGTTAGATTTTTTAGATATAAAAATTAAACTTTTAAAGCTATCAGAACTTAATGTTGATGGAACAAAATCAGACCTTGTTTTAAATGTTTGTAAAAAACTAAATGCCCAAACCTATATTTTTGGAGGACAAGGAGAAAACTATGCTGATATAAATAAATTTAATCAAAACAATATTAAGATTAAATTTCAAAAATACATACATCCAGCTTATGATCAAAATTTCGAAAATTTTTTATCAAATATGTCTGTTGTTGATCTAATTTTTAATTGTGGTAAAGACTCATTAGAAATAATTAACAAAGAAAATAAATTAATTTAAAAATTTAATGAATAAAAAAAAAAAATTTTTTTGTTTTCTATTGGACAAATCACATTCTAATAAAAGTTCAAAAATAGCAAAATTTTTTAATAAAAAATATAATTCTCCAATTTTTTATAATTTTAAAAAAATTAATAATTTCAAAATAGTTTTTGTTTTAAATTATACAAAAATATTACCAAATTTTTTTTTAAAAAAAAATGAATTAGTTCTAATTCCACATTCGAGCAATCTTCCAGAAGATAAAGGTTTTAGCCCTATTCAAAATCAAATTTTAAAAAAAAAAAATAAAATTACAATCTCATTAGTTCAAGCAATTAAGGGTTGTAAGGTTGACTCGGGTCCAATTCATCTTAAAACGAATTTTTCTTTAAAAGGTCATGAATTATGGGAAGAAATTACTAAATTAAGTGTAATCAACGACATAAAAATTATAGAAAAGTATATTAAATTATATCCTAAAATAAAATCAACTCCTCAGAAAAAAAATGGTAATTTTAATAAAAAAAGAAATATTTACAGTAATATGTTAAATATAAACAAAAATATTAAATCACAATTTAATATTTTAAGAATATCTGATTACAATAATTTTCCAACATTATTTAATTACAAGGGGTATTTGTATAGAATTAGAATTGAAAAATTTAAATTAAATGAAAAAGAAAAAACAAAAAAAAAATAATGGTTTCGATAATAGTTGGGACAAAACATACAAAAAAAAATTTCATCTTTCTGTTTGGCCTTGGTCTGATTTGATTTCATATTCTGCAAGGTATCTTAAACCTAAAAAAAAATTTAAAAAAATTTTAGAACTTGGTTGTGGTGCGGGAGCAAATATTCCATTCTTCTTAGAAAGAAAATTTGATTACTACGGAATTGAAGGTAGCAAAACAATAATTAAAAAAATAAAAAATAAAAATAAAAAATTATCTAAAAATATTGTTTGTTGTGATTTTACCAAAGAAATTCCTTTTGATTTTTTATTTGATGCAGTATTTGATCGGGCTAGTCTAACTCATAACAGCACTCAAAGTATCGAGGCATGTTTAAAAATATTAGAGCATAAAATCAGAAAAAATGGACTATTTGTTGGTATCGACTGGTTTTCAACAAAACATGAAGATTTTAAAAAAGGTATACCAATTGATCCAAACACTAAACACAATATTAAATCAAGACAATTTAAAAACTTAGGTCGTGTTCACTTTTCAAACCTA
>MDTG01409137.1_pt1 | contig 10098 bp, 6 predicted proteins | sample 811421 | NCBI WGS metagenome assembly MDTG01 (sample SAMN05326645, study PRJNA326480) | marine metagenome | isolation source: seawater | place: Pacific Ocean: South East | collected 2011 | reverse complement strand
TCAATAGAAATAGATGAACCAGAACTTATAGATAATGTTTGACTAAACAGGAAAGGGGAAACAAAGATCCCAAAAAGGGTAAGGATTGATAATTTCATTATATATTTTTATAGCACTAATGTAATGAATATATAATAGGTTAAATTTTTCCTCATTCCAATTAATTTTTTAAAATTAGAGAAGCCGTAAACGATTAGCACAAGATTAAAAATGAAACAAAAATAAAGTAACGTAATATATGAGAATACTTATATTGTGGAACAGACAGACAAATTAGAAAATGAGAAAAATATTTATTTCAATATTATTAGTTATATGCTTCAACGGCTGTATTAAAGAAAATAAATTAAGAATTGCAATAGCTGGTCTTGCTGTAGAATCAAGTACGTTCTCACCTGCTAAAACCTTAGAAGCTGACTTTAAAGCTAAAACTGGAGATGATGTTTTTAATTACTACCCATTTTTACAAAAAGATTCAATTAACAGACTTAGAGCAGAGTGGATTCCCTCACTCAGAGGTCATGCACTTCCAGGTGGAATAGTAACAAGACAAGCATACAATTCATTAGTAAGTAAAACTCTAGAAAGATTAGAAGATAACCTGCCTTACGATGGATTATTCTTTGATATTCACGGTGCAATGAGTGTTGAAGGAATTGATGATCCAGAAGGAGATTTTATAAAACGTATTAGAGAAGTTGTTGGGTACAATACTCTAATAACAACATCAATGGATTTACATGGGAATGTGTCAGATAAATTAACACAAGAATCTGATTTAATAACATGTTATAGGTTGGCTCCCCATGAAGATGCAATAGTGTCAAAAAAAAGAGCTGTAACTAACCTTCTGGACAGATTAGAGTCTGGAAAGGGTAAGCCACTTTACAAGTCAAGAATTGAAGTTCCTATTCTTTTACCAGGTGAAAAAACAAGTACCAGAACAGAACCTGGCAAAAGTTTATATGCAAAAGTAAATCCTGAAACTACTAAAGAAGGAGTTATTGATGCTGGCATATGGATGGGTTATCCTTGGGCTGATGAACCTAGAAATCACGGCGTAATTGTTGTTTATGGCGATAATAAAGAAGCTGTTAAAGAATCATCTGAATATTTAGCAAGAAGTTTTTGGGATGTAAAAAATGAATTTGAATTTGTGGGGCCTGTTGGAACTTTAGAAGAAAGTATAAATTTGGCTCTAAAAAATAAAACCAAACCATTTATTATTAGTGATATGGGCGACAATCCAACAGCGGGAGGAGCTGGAGATGTAACATGGACACTAGATAAACTGTTAAAAAGAAAAGAATTTAAAAATGAGAACGGTCCATCATTAATATATGCCTCGATTCCAGGACCAAGACTTATAAAAAAAGCTTTGAAATTAAAAATTGGAGATTATGTGGAAGAATATGTTGGTGCTGAAGTAGATAATCGATACTCTCCACCAATTCTGTTAAAGGGTGAAATAAGATCGATTAAAAAGGGAGACATAAATGCTAAAACTGAAATAGTCATAAAAATAGGAAGCATAGATGTTATTGTAACGGAAAAAAGAAAGCCTTATCATTATATTAAAGACTTTACAGATTTAAATTTAAAACCTAGTGAGTCAAATATCATTGTTGTCAAGATTGGTTACTTAGTTCCTCAACTCTACGATTTAAATAAAGGATGGATAATGGCTTTAACTCCTGGGGGTGTTGACCAAGATCTATCTAGATTAAATTATAAAAGGATTAAAAGGCCAATGTTTCCAATAGATAATTTTACTGTGGATCCAGATCTAAAAGCAGTCTTTATACCAACATCAAATTAAATAGTTTTTTAACAAATTATAAGTTTTGTCTTTATTATATTATTATTGATTGGTTTTGAAAAGTTTGCTTAATTAACTACAAATATTCCTTGTTTACTAATGAAATAATAATTGGATTATAAAAATAATTTATGGATACTTTAAGTCACGCATTATATGGAAAGGGGATATTTGGATATAGAAAATACAGATGGTTTTCTTTTTTATTTGGAGCAATTCCAGATTTGCTATCTTTTGGAGTTTATTTTGTATTCCAAATTTTATCAAGTGATCTCGATTTAGAAAAATCATTTTCAGAAAAAATTCCACTTTGGGTTTATAGTCTTTATGACATTTCTCATAGTTTAGTAATAGCATTTATTTTCATAGGCATTGCTTACAACGTAAATAAAGATTTTGCATGGCCTATGTTAGGTTGGCCATTACATATAGTTATTGATTTATTTACACACAGCATTGAGTTTTTCCCAACTCCAATATTTTGGCCAATTTCAAATTATAGATTTGATGGCATTCCATGGTCAAATCCATATGTTTTAATGTTTAATTTTGTTTTAATAATTTTGATTTTTATTATAAGAAGGAAAAAACATAGCTTAAGGACTTGACTTATAGTCAAAAGGTCGAGGGTTCGTATCACTTTCTCACTACTTTTAAGTAATTATTATGAGGTTTTTCTATTTGCAGGTTTTTATATTTTTTGTTAATGTTAATGCATTTGCACAAGTTTTTGAAGGGTTTATAACCATACAGCATAATCAAGTCGATAGGCGTTTTTATTTATATGTGCCAAATGATCATCAAAATGTCTCATCTACCCCCTTATTATTTAATTTTCATGGAGGTGGAGGAGACCCAGTTTCATATATGAATTACACAAGTGACATGCGTGACCTCGCTGAAGCTAATAACTTCATATTAGTTTATCCTGAAGCAACTACTGATCCTAATACAGGAAGTATTTCTTGGATTGATAAAGCTAGTAATGGAAGCCCTAGGGATGAGACACTTTTCGTAGAAGCTATTATAAATTTAATAAATACTGATTACTCAATAGACTTGGACAGGATATATGCATGTGGTTATTCTGAAGGGGGTATCTTTTCTTATGAACTCGCTTGTAGATTAAATAACATTATAGCTGGTATTGCGTCTGTCTCAGGAAGCATGCTTTCTGAGACAGAAAGATCAAATCTTGGGTTTATAGATTGTTCCCCTGAACACCCAACAGCAATTATGTTAATCGCTGGTACCAGTGACGAGAATGCCCATTCTAGATACCAGGGTTGCTGTTTAGATTATGGATTAGACTCTTATTATTTGTCGGTTGAGGAAATTACAACTTATTGGAAAAATTACAATGTTACTGACACTAATCCAATAATCTCAGAAGTATCTAATACAAATACTTCTGATGGAAGTACAGTCGATAGAAAAATTTGGTCAAATGGAACTGGTGGTGTTAAAATACAGGAATTAAAAATAATCGGAGGTGAGCACGACTGGCCAGGCAGTTCAGGTAATATGGATATAAATGCTAATGATGAGATCTGGGAATTTTTATCAAAATTTAATAAAAACGGAATGATAGGGAATTTAAATTTATTTGATGAAAAAAAATCTATTTCTATATCACCAAATCCATTTGACAGTTACGTTAGAATTGAGGGAATCGATAATGAATTATTACAGATTTATGATCTACATGGCCGGAAATATAGTCTTAAAATCAATCAAAACATACTTGACACAAAATCCCTTCAAAGAGGAATTTATTTTTTAGCCATTAAAGAGAAAAAGCTTGTTTTTAAGTTAATAAAATACTAGTTCTAAAAGCACACTGGTTTTAATAATTTTAAATTAAAACTATGAATGCATGTAAATGCTTGACTCGCAGTCAAAAAGTTGCTAGTTAGAGTCCAACTCCAACTAATTCTAAACCTACTAATTTTGTTAAAGTAAATTTATTGAAGATTTGCATCTAAGGATATTTTACAATTTAAAGCGCCAGAAATAGGACAATTATTTTTAGCATCATTTGCTAATTCAACAAACTTGTCTTTACTTATTTTTGGAACTTTACCTTTTAAATCTAAATCTATAGATATAACCTTTCCGTCTTCAAAACTTAGGGTAGCTTCTGTATTCAGTTCATCTGGATTAAAGTTTGCCTCGTTTAAAACAAAACTCAATTTCATATTAAAACATCCGACAAGAGCTGCAGCTATTAGTTCTTCGGGATTAGTCCCAAGTTTACCATCATCATTTTTGAACCTGGTTTTAAAACTGTAAGGCATATTATTGAAAGCACCACTTTGGGAGGATAAAACACCAATTCCATCCATTCCATCACCTTCCCATGTTGCATTTACTATTCTTTTCATCACATATTGTTTTATGTTCTAAATTAATAAAAGATATTAAACCACAGGCATATCCTCTATTTTTGGTTTTGCTACTTCTAAACCTATTAAATAGCTTTAATTATATTTGACTTATGAAACATATATTATCTGCTATATTTATTTTATGTGTGATCTATGCCCATGGGCAAGAACAGACAAGACTTTCACTGGAACATTACAAAGATTATGAATGGACCTCAAATCCCAAACTCTCTAACGATGGAGAACAAATCCTTTACTCTAGAACTTGGATTAACCTTGTTGACGATAAACGTGAGACGGATTTATGGATAATGAATAGAGATGGTTCAAATAATCGATTTTTCTTTAATGGATCTAATGGTAAATGGTCACCTGTTGGAAATAAAATTGCATTCACCAAAAAAGGCAAGCCAAATGGAACGCAGATTTTTGTGAAGTATTTTGGTGTTGAAGGAGAACCTACGCAGATCACAAAAGTAGAAAAGACTCCTTCAAGTATGGAATGGTCTCCAAATGGCGAGTATATTGCATTTATAATGCACGTAGCTTCAGAACCTGCCTTGAAAACTAAAGGTCTTCCTACTCAACCTAAAGGGGCAACTTGGACTAAAGCACCCATAGTTATCGATCAGGTTGATTATAGCCAAGATAGAGTTGGTTTTCTTGAACGAGGTTTTCGTCAGCTCTTTATTGTTTCTTCTGAGGGAGGAACTGCGAGACAAATCACATTTGGAGAGTATGATGACATATCGGGTGGAATTGCATGGTCTAAGGATAGCAAAACAATAATTTTTAGTAGCTATCAAAGGCCAGAAGCTGAATATGCACGTGGACATTCTAATCTCTATGCAGTAAATATTAATACCCTTGAGCTAAAAGAGCTTACCACTCGTAAGGGAACAGAATCATCCCCTAATGTTTCACCTGATGGATCTAAAATTGCGTTTGTAGGATCGACTTGGTCAAAAAACTTCTATAATGATCGTAAAATGTATATTATGGATATCGATGGTTCAAATTTAAAGTGCGTGACCAATGATTTAGATCAAATACCAAGTTCGGCTATTTGGGCAAATAATAGTTCTAAAGTTTATTTTAATGTTAGAGAATATGGTCAAAGCAACATATATAGTGCGGATTTAATGGGGAAAGTAAAAAAAGTTACCAAAGGGGACCACATGCTAACTATGACCGATTTAGTTGGAAGTAATGCTGTAGCAAGTTGGAGTAATCCATCAAACCCAAATGATATTGTTAGCTTTTCTGTTGAAAAAACAAATAATATAAAACGCCTTACTGAAGTAAATAAAGATATCTTTTATAATGTAGAATTTGGACAAATAGAAGAAATAACATATGAATCTTTAGATAATAAAAAGGTGCAAGGGTGGATTGTAAAACCACCACAATTTAATTCAAATAAAAAGTACCCATTAGTACTTCGAATTCACGGAGGACCTCATAGCATGTATAATGTGGGATTCAACTATAATTTTCAATTACATGCAGCACAGGATCAAGTTGTATTATACACAAATCCTAGAGGGTCAACAGGCTATGGATATGACTTTGCCAATGCAATCCAGAATGCATACCCAGGAAATGATTATGACGATATCATGGCAGGAGTTGATGAAGTTATATCAAAGGGATATATTGACGTAAATAAAATGTACGTCTATGGTGGAAGTGGAGGTGGAGTATTGACGAGTTGGATTGTTGGAAAAACAGATCGATTTGCTTCTGCTTCTGTAAACTATCCTGTTACTAATTGGTTTTCTTTTGTCGGAACGACTGATGGTTCAGTTTGGTATAATAATTTTAAAAAATATCCTTGGGAAGATCCTAGTGAACACATTAGGAGATCTCCCTTAATGTATGTTGGAAATGTAAAAACACCAACGATGCTAATGTGTGGAGAAGAAGATTTACGGACACCAATATCTCAAACAGAGGAATATTATCAAGCATTAAAAATGAATAAAGTTCCAACCGTAATGATAAGGTTTAACGAAGAATATCATGGAACAAGTAGAAAACCATCAAATTTTTTAAGAACTCATGGTTACATTAATGCTTGGTTTGACAAGCACTCCACTAGAAAAGAATCAAATAAATAAAGATTCTAGAGAAATACTAACCTTTTATTTTTCATTATAATTATTTGTTCTACAGCATAATAACTGATGACTCTTTTTTACCTTAAATAAAATTAAATTATCCGAGTAAGAACTAATGATTTAGCCTCCCAAATAACGGATTTCAGTGTAATAGACTAATGTTTGATCTCCATTTTTTAGTTTAAAACTTGGCGATATGGTTTGTTTTCCAGTTTTCAACTTTACATTAAAATAAATTCCATTTTTAACTTTTTCAACTGATGTAATTAGTTTATTGTCATTAATTAAAATATTTGCTGAGATTATATTCATTGAAACACCATTTTTAACTTCATCCCAATATAAGCTAGGTGGTGAATAATTGTTTAGACTAGCATTTAGAGGTAAATCAATTTCATTTGGCCACCTTCTCAAAATAAGCTCGTAATTGCCTGCTTTCTTAACATCTATATGAAAATTACCCAATTCATAAGCATTACCAGATCTAATATCTTTTTGATCCCATGCGGTTATTGAACTTACATACACATCGTGGGCTGTTAAAACATTAGTTGTATTTGGGAAAATATCTATGTATGAATAACGAAATTCTTTAGATGCCTCTTCCCACCAACTATCATAGAAATGAGCCATACTTTTGGCAATCTTTGGATAATCTTTGATAATATTTAGTTTTTGGCTTGGATCATTAGACATGTTATATAATTCATCTCCATTTACTAATCGCCAATTTCCATACATAACACAACTTTTTTTTCCCTTTTTTGGCCATAGGTTTCTTTGAGTGTCCGTAACTAACATTCGATCTACTTCAGTGTCATTTTGAATATATGCACTTAAATCTATCCCATCAATTGATTGTTTGGGATGATATGCAATGTTTGCAAGTTTCGCAAGAGTCGGTAACACATCAACATGAGCCGAAAGACCATTATATAATTTCCCGCTACTTAAACCCTTGTTTTTCCACTGCATTATCATGGGAACACGATGACCGCCATCATACTCGCTTGTTTTAGTGCCTCTCATACCGGCATTATAACCATACCATTTTTTTTCTTTATTATCATATTTATAGCCATTTGATGTTCCATTATCCGTAGTAAAAATGACAATGGTATTTTCTGTAAGTCCCAAACTTTCTAAATGATTCAGTAACCTACCAAAATTATCGTCAATGTTTGAAATCATTCCATAAAATCGTTTTTGAGATTCTAATAAATTGTCATTATGTCTATAAATTTCATAATATTTTTCAGGAACATTAAATGGGCTATGTGGCGCATTGAGACTCAAATAACAGAAAAAGGGAGTTTCCTTGTGTTTTTCAATAAACAAAAGTGCCTCATCAAAAAAAACATCTGTACAATAGCCTAATGTTTTTTCCGGTATTCCATTTCTAAAAAAGGTATCATCGAGATAATCATTACCCCAGTAATCTGGGGTTTGACCAACACCACCACCCTTATGATAAAAGGTTTCTTGAAATCCGCGCTGTTCAGGAAGAAAAGAATAATTATCCCCTAAATGCCATTTCCCAAACATTGCTGTTTTATAGCCTGCAGCTGAAAACACATCTGCAATGGTTTCTTCGTCTTGATTTAATAAAGAACAACCTGCATTTGTATGCCAAACTCCGTTTCTTAGACAATTCCTAGCAGTCATTAAACCGGCTCGGGTGGGCGAACAAGTAGTTCCAACGTGATAGTTTGTAAAGTTTAATGACTGTGATGCAAAAGCATCGATATATGGTGTTTTAATTTCACTGTTACCGTTACAGCCTAAATCTCCATATCCTTGATCATCTGTCATCACAAAAATGATGTTGGGGAAAGTTTTGCTAACGTCTCCATTTTTGCACGCTGATAATTGCAATAATAAAATTAAACAATACTTCAATAAACTTTTCATTTAATTATAAAATTTAATATTCCAATACCAAAACTGTGTGACAAGTGAATTCTGGAACAACTACATTTATCTTATTATTTATTTTTTTAATTTTAAGTTCAATGTTTTCCGGCATCAAAAACACCTTTTTAATGTTTTCCTCAAGCTTAATTACGACATTAGTATTATAGATAGGCGTTAAGTCATCAATGACCTGAGCTACTCCACGTTGTATTGGTACGGCATAAAGCAGGTGAGCAACATAGCGATTTTTATCAGGAAAATGCAATAGATTGATACGGCCTGAACTCGGTAAATTAACCCTCAACATAGGGGCTTTCAATAAAGCATCCAATGCATTTTTAAATAACTCCCTGTGAATTTGAGCCCCATACTTTAGGTACATTTTATCTAATGCATGGGCTACTACCATTATATTACCATATCTGTAAATTGCGGGGTGCATGGCTGTCTGTAGATTATAAGGGGTATTTTGATGAGATGTATAATGCCCTTTTGTTCGGCTAAAATATGGTTCTCGAACGCTAGCAAGGAGATCCACGTCAGAATTGGGTTTGATTTTAATAGCTGGAATGTAATTCAAAAAAGGAGATCGCACCAGATTTTTTGACAAAACTTCGGAAACTACTGTATAATCTACATCATAACTAGCCTTTCCAAGATAAGTACCGCCAACATCAAGTGCAAAACCTGACTTATCTGTTTTTAAAGCTCCTTCACCAAGAATTAATAATTTACCCCCATTAGAAATAAATTGATTTAAAGTTTCAACATTTTCAGAAGATAAATTTGGCTTACTTGGAATTACTATGACTTCTAAATGGGACCAATCTCTTAAATTGTTTACCACCACAAAATTTGTTTGAGTGTCTAACAACAATAGACTTGTAGCTTGTTCTGTATGGTTGTCAAAGGTCATCCATAATCCCGTTTTGGCAACTTGTTTCCCACCTGGTCCATATCTTTCAATACTTTTAACGTACGAAAATGCAGAACCTATATTTTTGTAAGTTTCCATATCAATAATTCCTGAGGGGTGTAATTGATCACCAAAATTTACATTGGCACCAAAAGCAATCATGGATGCAGCTTCGTATTTCAAAGCGTTAGGGTATTTAAAACCTCCAAACTCCCCCCATGCGGTATGAAATTTTCCGCTCATCCCTGTAACAGGTTTACCCATATTGCTGAAATATTTAGCCCGCAACGGAAATTCATTATAGCCCTCCCAAGTAGTGGGTAAATCTTCTAAATCAAAACTGGTATTATATTCATAAAGTTTATATTTAAAAGTATTGGAATTGTTCATATGGGTGGACCAGTTATAAAATATAGAGGCATCTGGATGATATTTCTTAATAATAGCATTGCAAGAAGCCATAAAAAACTTAAGCTTTTGAACATGATACTTTTCAACTTCCAAATCATTATCTATATCTATACCAGCTCTTTTAAAACCCGCCCTGCTGTAATCATTGTAGTTGATAGCATTGTTGGGAATTATATCATACCAGAACCCATCAACTTTATAATTTTTACATAATTCCTCGGTTTGTTTTAAAATAATGTCCAAATAACCTCCCTCTGGCATTAACAGTTCCCAAGTAAAATTTGGGTAGGGATCATTATCTTTTAAGGATTTAATCAAATCCCCTTTTTTTGACTTACCTTTTTTATTTTTAATTATCCATTCCGGGTGGCTTAACGCATCCAATACAGACCAGCCTATTGCAAAATAAAATGGAGTTTTTACACCAATTTCATGAGAGGCTTCGAGCTGAGCTTTTAACAGATCAAACTCTAAGTTGGGATGTTGGGTGCCTACTTTAGTTGGGTAATATGAGTAACCGTGATGTCCTTT
>MDTG01254678.1_pt1 | contig 10098 bp, 12 predicted proteins | sample 811421 | NCBI WGS metagenome assembly MDTG01 (sample SAMN05326645, study PRJNA326480) | marine metagenome | isolation source: seawater | place: Pacific Ocean: South East | collected 2011 | reverse complement strand
TATGCCTAGTCCACATGAAGTTATACTAGCGCCGTCCATTTTAGGTGGCGATCACGCTAATCTACGCAGTAGCTTAAATACTATTGAGAATGCAGGCCTAAAGTGGGTTCATTTCGATATAATGGATGGACATTTTGTACCAAATCTAAGTTTTGGGCCTCAAGTAGTTAAGTTATTAAGATCCAATTCTAAGCTTTTTTTTGACGTACACTTAATGTTGTCTAACCCGCATGACTATGTTGATGCCTTCATTGATGCAGGCGCGGATCAGATTACTCTACATGTAGAATCAGAGTCTCCCATAGCGCAAACGCTCGCCCACATTAAGTCTAGAGATTGCCTATGTGGCATAGTTCTTAACCCGAACACACCTACTGAGAGGGCTCACGAATTCTTATCTGTCTGCGACTTAGCATTAATTATGACTGTACAGCCTGGATTTGGAGGACAAAGTTTTAGGCATGATGTACTCCCAAAGATAAATCAGCTAGATGCATGGCGCAAAAAGCATGATCTAAAATACCGCATAGAGGTGGATGGGGGTGTTGATCTTGAGAATGCCAAACTATGCACAGAACGTGGTGCAGATGTACTAGTTACAGGATCGGGATTCTTTAAGGCGAAAAATAGTAAGGAATTTATAAAGGAAATATTAGCGTAGCATTAAAAGCGAAAAAGGTCCGTTCTTCGGTCCTCCCAAGCTGTAAGATTTGATCGAGTTTGGTCAACAAGATCGAATTCAATTTCTACCTCAATCAAGTCTTCTTTTTCGTCGCTCTCGGCAAGAATTACCCCCCAAGGATCTATTACCATTGAATGTCCAAAATATTCAACTTCACCGATATTTCCACCATAATCCTCGATTCCACATTGGTTACTAGCTACAATAAAGCACTGGTTTTCTATCGCACGTGCACGCAGTAAGATACGCCAATGCTCAAGTCGAGGATTAGCAAATGCAGATGGCAAAAATATTAATTGAGTACCTTGGTGAGTAAGACTACGGAATAATTCCGGAAAGCGCAGATCATAACAGATACCTGCTCCGAAGCGGCCGTGTACAGTGTCAAATGATTTACAATCCTTACCCGCTACTGAGTGCTTTTCTTCATCAAATAGAGTAAATAGGTGAATTTTCCTGTATCGATTAATTATTTTACCAAATGAATCGATATAACAAAAGCAATTCGCAGCTTCACCTGAAGCAGTCTTCTCAAGAAATGATGCGCATATAGCAATATTGCTAGACCTAGCCATTTCTACTATAGCATTTAAATGCTCTACTGCAGATTCTAGTAACTCAATATTCTTTTCCCAGTTAAATCCTGTAGTGCACATTTCGGGCAAACAGATGAGTTCCGCACCTGATGCTTTAGCACTTCTTACAAAAGCGTCTATTTTAGAAAGATTACTTTCGGGGACACCGCGGACCACCGAAAACTGCGCAATACATACCTTCATTTCGTAAGTCTACATACAATCACATGTTACTAAACAAAAATATACATTTATCAAACATAGGTTCTAGCATAGTGCAAATACTAGGAAAGATAACTGCGCACCTTTGTTCACCTACCCATATTTTTCTAGTGTGTTAATAAAAAGCTTCTCAACTTTTCTTCGTGCCCATGGGGTTTTGCGGAGAAACTTTAGTGTAGAGCTTACGCTTGGATCATGCGTGAAGCAACGTATACGGACGTGTTGAGCTAAACCATCCCAACCGTAAAACTCTTGAAGGCTTATTACAATTTTCTGTAAATTGATACCGTGCAACGGATCCTTATCACTGTTTATCATGGAGCTAAAATTAATACAGAGGTATTATCATAATTAAACAGAACGGGTAATGTTTAGAAAGATCATAGATACATTATTTATAGTAATTAAGCCTTAGAATATTGATTGTTAGTTGTAACTTATCAATTTGCAGTTGAAAGTATATATATGGGACATCTATTACCCGCTACAAACAATTCAGCGCATTCAGACAATCTTTTTGCACGTGCTCAAGATCTTATGCCTGGGGGCGTTAATTCACCAGTGCGAGCATTTCGATCTGTAGGTAGCGCACCTTTTTTTACCAATAGGGCTGATGGGGCTCGTCTATACACCGAAGATGGAGCAAGCCTAATTGATTTTGTATGTACCTGGGGTCCTGCCATCCATGGACATAATGATCCTGATGTACACTCTGCTATTACTGAATCACTAAAGCATGGCACTAGCTTTGGTACACCCAATAGATATGAGGTAGAGATGGCAGAGTTGATTGTAGAGCTTGTACCATCGGTAGAGAAAGTTCGTATGTGCAATTCAGGTACTGAGGCGACAATGTCTACTATACGACTTGCACGAGGTTACACTGGACGAGATAAAATCATTAAATTCTCGGGCTGCTATCATGGTCATGTTGACTCACTACTAGTTAAAGCAGGCTCTGGAGCTCTTACATTGGGAAACCCTGATAGTGCTGGTATACCCGACTGCTTAGCCGCCCAGACTATAGTACTTAATTATAATGACCCAGAGGGACTACGCGATGTAATTGAACAACAAGGAGCAGATATTGCAGCTGTGATAGTCGAACCTTACCCCGCTAATTGTGGGCTAATTCTGCCAAAGACAGGCTATCTAAAACTTATGCGTGAACTCTGCACGGCTAATAATATTTTACTTATTTACGACGAAGTTATGACTGGATTTCGAATCACTTTGGGTGGAGTACAAGAACTAGTAAGCGTCACTCCAGATCTCACAGCTATGGGTAAAATTATAGGTGGTGGACTACCAGTAGGCGCTTTTGGAGGTAAGGCTGAAATCATGAATATGCTGGCCCCTATCGGCCCTGTTTATCAGGCAGGCACTCTTAGCGGAAATCCTCTAGCGATGGCAGCTGGAATTGCATCACTTAAAAAATTAAAAGCGACTAACCCCTACTCTCGTTTAGAAAAAATGGGACAAGTTATTAGGAATAGTTTGAAAGATGCTGCCAAAACAAAAGGTATTTCTCTGCAGATACCCCAAATAGGGTCAATGTTCGCACTTTTCTTTGCAGAGCAACCCGTGCGTAATTACCAAGATGCTATTTCTAGCCATACGAAACACTTTAGTGTACTCTTTAAGTATGCTCTAGAGCATGGAGTCTACTTACCACCTTCGGCTTACGAAACATGCTTTATATCTACTGCGCATGAGGGATCAGATATCGAGCAAGCTGCCGAAGTTTTAAGCCAAGGTATACTTGCACTATAACAGCGTATACCAAATCAAGAATATCGATTAAAATGAATTCTCATGCGAAATATACTTTTTGATTTAGACGGTACTCTAATTGACCACTTCACAACAATTGCTAAGAGTATAGTCCACACACAGCGTACACTTGGGTTACCTGAGAGTGATTATGCCACGGTCCGAACCACAGTTGGAGGATCGCTCCCTGTAACCTTAAGTAAACTATGCGGTGCTGAAAATATTGCTAACGCAGAACCAATATTCCGCGCACATTTTGAAGAGATAATTTTCGATGATGTATTTACTTTGCCTGGCGCCGAATGGATTTTGAAATCACTCAAAGAAAGAGGTGCTAAGCTTGGGGTTTTCACTAATAAATACACCAGACATAGCCGATCCGTCCTCAAGCACTTAGATTTATTGGACTATTTTGATATGATTCTCGGTACAGGTGAATCCGATTGCCCATATAGAAAGCCTGATCCTATTTTTAGCGCGCATGCTTTAGAAAAAATGAATTGTACCTCCGAGGAAGCTGTACTGGTAGGAGATTCTCAATACGATATAGCTGCATCAGAAGCGGGTTGCATGAATTGTTATTTAGTCGCAACCGGTAGTCACAGTAGTCCAGAGCTGGCTAAATATATAACCGAAGACCAAATTTTTAAAAATCTTTACGAACTGGGCACACAGGCTTTTAAATTACCTGTACCGACAGGGTATATTGTTTAATTTTAAAATGCCTGAATATAAAAAAGTAGCCCGCCCAAGTGCAATACTTTGGGATTTAGATGGCACCCTTATCGATCAAACGGCTCCCATAGTACGATGCTATACAGAGGTTATTACAAGTCTGGGATATCCAAAGCCTGATTGTAATATTATTAAACGAAGTTTGGGAGGTACATTATCTTCAACTATGCAAATATTCGTAGATACTAAAGACGTTAAAATAGCCTGCACATCTTTTCGAAGTAATTTTCCTAAGATAATGTTTGATGGAATTATTGTGATATCAGGCGCAATCAAATGCATAGAAAGCGCGTACAAAGCACGGATTCCTCAAGCTATATTTACGAACAAAGATGGTAATACTGCACGAGAAGTCAGTCGCTTCGCTGGATTCTCTAATTATATTCCCATATGCGTAGGAAGCTCAGACACCATATGGAACAAGCCAAATATTAAACTTACAGAACACGTTTTAGGTCTATTAAAAGTGAGTAAAAAAGATACTATAATTATAGGTGATTCACCTACAGACATTGATGTAGCGAAAAAAGCAGGCCTGAATTGCTACTGCGTCGCAACGGGTGCTCACTCAGAAATAGAGCTAAATGATGCAGGTGCTGTTACTACGTTTGATAATCTATCTAGTCTTTATGAGTCTTTGATTAGGCCTCTAATATGCAGCGTAGAACCTAACTAAATTTAAAAAATTATGCACCTACTCTTTTTTAAGGTGTGAAACTTGAAACAATGATCCATACAACAAACAAAGTTCGTGTCCGATATGCAGAAACCGATCGCATGGGAGTCGTATATCATAGTAACTATCTTATTTGGTTTGAGACTGCCAGAATACAGATGCTCGATCAAATAGGATTACCTTATCGTGAGATTGAAAAACGCGGACTATTCCTTCCTGTCTTGAATATAAGCGCCGAGTATAAGAGTCCCGCACGTTTCGATGACTGTCTAGATATTCACTTATACATGAAGGCTAAACCTCGAGCGCGCATACACTTCGAATATGAAGTATGTAGAGATGCGGAATTGTTAGCTACCGGAAATTCCACCCACGGTTTTATAGACTCCGCTAGTAAGTGCGTGCGTCCGCCTGAAGACTTGACGAATTTAATTGAGCTAGCTTGGTCCTAAGCAAATAAGTTGATTAAAGTTCAGCTGTTTCTTCGGCACCTACAACGGATTCCTCAAGCGGCACAACTTCTGGTATAGGCCCTAAGTCCTCCTTGAGCTCTAGTGCTAACCAAGGCGCTGCTCTGCTATTATATTGGGAAGAATAATCCGCAATCATTTGCTCGGTCATATCGGGTGCTGCATTACCCCACTCTTGTCGAATATAAGTAATTACACCAGCAATGTCTTTTTCCTTTAGGCCTAAACCACCTGGACCGAAAGCGGGCATATTTCCATTGTATGATTTACCTTTAACAATTAAAGGACCATTAAGACCATTAATCAAAATACGAGCTACAACTTCAGGATGACCTGTCACCCAACTAGATGCTACTAATGGAGGATAGACTCCCGCTACACCATTACCGTTAGCTTGGTGACACTGGGCACATTGATTACGGTATATTTTAGCACCACGATCGAATAAGGATATTTCTACTGGTTTCGGAGCATCCGCCATAGGGTCGAAATCAGGGGAATATGCGTCCCATCTGTAGCCACCTGAATGTTCTACTAGGTATACTCCTCCCCAAAAACATAAAGCTGCAAAAAAGAACATAAGGAAAATTGGGACTGGTGAAAACCCCTCTTTAGGTTCCTCCTTTTCACGCATAAGTTGCGCATGAACATCCTGGACCTGTTCATCCTGCATTGCAGCCTGTTCCATCGATTCACGACTTTCCGAACTGGAGCTATTGATCTTGTCACTTTTATTCATTATTCTGGAATAATAGCCTCTGGTAAACTGTAGTTAATTTTTAAGCTTAACAAATATTCTACTAAAGCTACTGCTCGTCGGGTAGGTATTATCTCATACCCTTCCTCTGGTCCATATCTTGATTCTGGAGGAAACACTAATGCGTCAGTAGAAACTTCTCTATCAATCTTACGTGTCTCGTAAAGAAAAGCAAATGGTGGCATAGTAGAGCCCTTAGATACAATCTGAGGATTATAAAGATGAAGGTGATTCCAATCACGCCCTGCATCACCAGCGTATCTGCCACCAAGATGTGCTAAATCTGGCCCAGTTCGCATAGTACCTAGAAGTACACGATCTTGCATGATATAATCTCGCGCAACAGTCTGCCTCGGACCCCATCCACGGTCTATATCGGCACCAAAATCAGCGCGGCGTATCTGTTGACTGTGGCAATACATACATCCCAAGGAAATATATTCCTGCTTTCCTTGCTGCGCCAGTCCTACTGATTTTGGAGGATAAAGCGGATCACCTTCGGATACTACCATGATAGATGGGTCATCATCAGAAGGAACAAGCGTCTCAGTAGTCCGCGTCAAACTACCCAACTGAATGTGGCTAGTAAGCACTAAGCCAACAAAAGAGAATGCTAAGGCGAAGAAAATACCACAAAAGAGTAAAGGTAAGTTTTTCATTATCCTACACTGATTTCCTTACTTTTATTTGCAAAAAGCGTGGGTCCTTCTTTTGCACGTAAAGTGCCAGCAGCAAGTAGCATCCAAAAAAAGTTCAAAGCAAAAGCGCAATGTCCAACTGTTAAGAAAAGACCAGATACAGAGCGCGCCTTTAACCAAGGAATTGTATTTTGTACTACCTGCAGAAAAGGGATTTCAGCATTCTTCATTTCCATACCTTGGATCCAACCACCTACCTGAAGTGCAACAACCATAATTGTGATACCTATAGCGCATCCCCAAAAATGAACTTTTATAAGTCCGGCTGAAGGCCACTCACACTTTAGCAGTCGCGGCATCATATAATAGACTCCGCCAAACATAATCATTGTAAAAAATGCGTAGACGCCGTGATGTGCGTGTCCAACGGTAAAATGTGTGAAGTGCGTAATCTCGTTTACTGTTCGCAGTGCCATAGAGGAACCGATGATGCTTACTAAGGTATATGAAATAGCTCCAAAAACTACGAATCGCAAAGTCGGACTACGCCATACTTGCTTATGCATTCCGACTATAGACATGTGGTGATTTATGCCAACTACTATGACCGGAATTACCATCATGACTGAGGCCACAATACCTGCTGAAATAAGCCAAACAGGGATCGGACCACCTATGAGGTGGTGGATGCCTGCCCAATTGTAAAAGATTGCCAACGACCAGAAGCCAAGCACGGAAAGATAGTAGGAATAGATAGGACGCCCTAATACTTTAGGGATAAGGTAGTAAGCAGTCGCTAGTGCCATCGGCGTGAACCAAAGCCCTAGCACATTGTGAGCGAACCACCAATTAGTGACCGATTGCACAACACCTCGCGCTGGAAACCATATAATCATGACCTGAGCAACTACATAGAGCCACGGGAACCAGAAAAGCGCGGCAAGTATGTACCACTGGGAGACATAGACATGGTCACCTTTACGGAAACGGAATGCAATAACTCCCCAGACTCCAATTAATGCATAGGAAAAAGCCAATAACGGGGTGGCATACCGCGGGATTTCTAACCACTCAACTGAAGTCATGTCTCCACTAAGTATACCGAATACGCCGATTGTAAGGCCGATATTCCAAAAAATACCAGCAATTAGCAGAATGCCCTTATGTTGGATGGGTGCTCTGCAAAGTCTAGCCATAATCCACAGCCCTACTGCAAAGATTATGTTACTAGCCCAACCCAAGGCCATGGCATTGAGATGTGCTGAACGAACACGCCCGAATGTTAGAAACTCGAACGCCCCTGCAAAGTCGGGCGAGTGAGACTTAACCGCTGCAAGCAAAGCAAAAACAGTTCCAAGCATTAGCCAGCCTATTGCAGATATAACGAAAAATATAGCTGCCGAGCGAATTGATGTATCAATTTCGCTAAGCTCCGCCCTTACAGATTCACTGCGAGAACTGTAGGGGCTAGAATTGTAAGAATTCGGCATCTTAAGAGGTTATCAATTAAATTTAAAATTGTGATATGTTTAATGTGAGAACCTAGAAAAAAATAAGTAGTTTGGTAAATAACTTATAACTTCTTATTATTTTCTGGGAATGAATCAGATACTTCACCTTCAGGCTCTTCATCAGTAAATATCGTCCTAGCTTGTTTATCGAAGTCGCGGAGCTGACCTCTTTTAGAGCTCCAATAGAGAGCTCCAACTGCTACAGTAAAAAAAACGACACCCATGAAAATCAGGGGAACTAAATCAGTATAGCTTTCTGCGTCCATGATATCGCTATAGGTCCAGATTATTCACGTCGTTTATTTGTCTAGCAGTTTCATTAGCTAAATCTGGATCAGCATTCGTTTCACCTAAAATTGGTGTTACTTCTTTTGTCTTATACATTTCTACAGTATGACGCATCGCTTCATCAATTGGAACACGTGCGATACCCGAGATAGGGTCTATTAATTCCAAACTATTAAGTTTTTTTATACCAGCAGCGCGAGATTCATCCGCTTTAGCTTGCCGTTCAGCCACGACTTCAGCATCTACAGGATCAGGTCTGTTAGGCAAATAAGATAGAAAGAGAATAAGTGCGAAAATAAGTATCGCTCCCAAGCTACCCAAAATAGTCAGCAGGAAATTACTTTTAGATATAGGAGTTTTAGGCATCAAGGTTACTCAGAATAGTTTAATGACTCTAATATATTTGGGTCACGTATAGGAATAGGTTCGGTTTTTTTCATACTACGGCACATTGCGAAGATACAGAATCCACCGATTCCAATAAAAGCAGTAAAATCATAGGGAGTGATAGTGAACTGCCTTACTAAATAGCCCTCCCCGTGATCGGGAACAATCAGCTTACCTGGTAGTATATTCCAGTAAAGATCGAGAATATGAAATAATAGGATCCATATAGAAACACCTACCGTGCGCCAAATAACTACTTTAGTTTTATACCAAAGTAATAAGAGGAATGGGATCAAGAAATGACCAAAAATCAAACCCATACTTACCCACCACCAACTGTTTAATTCACCATCAAAATTTTTCTCACGCATGTTGTACCAAAAGGTTTCTTCTGGAATATTGGCGCTATATATTAAGAAATACTGGGAAAAACTGATATATGCCCAAAAGACTGTGAAGGCTAGCATCATGCAAGATATGTCGTATCGGTGGGATTGTTTAAGAATTCCCTTTAAATAGCCCTTCGTCGCAAGAATAACGCAAAGTATGATGATAGAAGCTAATGCCGCACGTATACAAGCGGCAAAAAACCAAACCCCATACATTGTAGAGAACCAGTGGTACTCTAAAGACTTGAACCAATCAATTGATGCAAATGTAGCTCCAATAGCACATAAAAATATCCCTAAGGAAGAAAGACGACGTGACCAATGCGTGTTATTGGCACTACCTGATACGTCAGTGTCGAAAGACCACTTACGTAAAATAGTAGAAATCCCAATGAACACTGCAAAGATAGCAACAGCACGTGCGATGAAAAAGGGAATGTTAAGAAAAGGTGACTTCCAAACGTAAAGCGGGTCTTCCGCTACCGTGCCGTGTCCAGGCAGTTCATTGTATCCATCCATCCACTTCCAAAGAAGGCCTGGATTATCGTGAAATAAAGGAATCGCCAGCAGAGGTAGAAAAAGTATGAGCAAATATGGGAATGCGGCAATACAGTGCTCGCACTGCCGACGAATAATAGTGGGCCATCGAGCATGAAAGACCCACCAAATTTGAATTAGAAATAGCATACCAACCAAAATGGAAAGCCAGAATCCTATTGCTATAAGCCAGCTTAAAATAGGACGCACTTCGCTAACATTCCAACCCTGCTTAAAACCAAACAGTGAGATGGCAGTACCGATTACTCCAATAACAAGCGCTATAGTGCCTACTTTGGTTGATTTAGAATTAGATATGTTAGCATTCATAACATTATAAACCTAACACATTGCGTTGAGCAGCTGTTAGTTCGCTTACACTAGCGTTCTGGGAGAATTGAAGAGCTCGGACATAAAGTACTACTGACCAAGCTTCTTCCGCAGACAAACGATCTCGG
>MDTG01445023.1_pt1 | contig 10099 bp, 7 predicted proteins | sample 811421 | NCBI WGS metagenome assembly MDTG01 (sample SAMN05326645, study PRJNA326480) | marine metagenome | isolation source: seawater | place: Pacific Ocean: South East | collected 2011 | reverse complement strand
TAATACTAATTAATAATTATCAATAAGCAACTACATACGCTCATGTTGTTTGGCAAATACATTTTTATTGGCGTGCCCGGCGAGATTCGAACTCACGGCCCCCAGATTAGGAATCTGGTGCTCTATCCTACTGAGCTACGGGCACTGCTTTGTTTTCTCCACTTTTTTTAAGCTCGCTTAAACTTAAAAAAGTTTCTGGTACCACCGCTAATTTATTACCAAATTATTCAAAGTAGATATATATATAATTGATAAATTAATTATTCCAGATTAATTAGATATTGCTATCTCATCAGCCAATAGAGTACCGTCTGAAACTGTTAAACCAGCACCACCATCTTCTAAAATATTTTCTTTATCCTCATACTCTATTAATAAATCATTATTTATGAAACCTTTAATTATGTTACCATTTACTTTCATGGTTAATTGATAATTTTTAAAAAAATCTACATTAAAGTCTACCTCGTCTAGTATTGAATAATCATAAAACATTTTTCCTATTCTAATTTTATTAGAGGAACATAGTTCTAGTGTATAATATCTTTTTAAGCCTTGAACTCTTGCTACTAAACCACCTGAAGAAACAGACTGTAATAGAATTGACGACGAAACAGAGTAATTTTTCCAAACATTATTACCTGTAAACAAAACTCCTTTTCCAATATTATTACTTATTCTAAAATTTTTACCTCTGTCTTCCCATTTATCTAAACCTTTGACCCATGCATTTCTCCACATCTGACCATAGAAATTTTCTTCTACTTCCATTGTGTGTTTTCTTGGATGTTGTATTATGTGTCCTGGTTGTGAGAAAATCATTTTTACCTCACCTTTAATGTCAACATAATTTATTGAAACCTTTCCAGAGACACCGTTTTTAGAAGCAATTGATATACCAAGTTGACCAATAGGATTGGAGTTTGTATCAGGCACTACCCATTCAATAGTTTGTCTATCTGCTTTTGAAAAATTATATTTTTCAGACTCTGCCATAAATAATTCATCATTTTTTCCCCAATATTTTATAAAAATTGTAACTGTTATATTGTGATCTACATCACTAATAATTTCTGATACGATTTTTTGTCCAGAATTTACAATTGGTGTAGAAATTAAATCATAATGAAAAAAAGTTTTCCTAGCTACTCCCTCTAATTTAGTTAAATGTTCTGGAAAAAATGTATCAACTAGACATTCACATTTTTCATTTTTTGACAAATTGTTAAAATTAACAGATAGTCCATATTCACCAATTTCTGTCTTTAATTTTGTATTTGAAATTGAAACTGATGAGTCTCTAATTTTTGAAGCATTAACTTTCCATCCCTGGGTTGAATCAGGCATTTCAAAATGAAATCTAGCATTATTTTTAATATTTTTCTTATCTAATTTATTAATTTTTCTTGCTGTATTGATTATCTTATAAGACTCTGTCAATGCATCAGTTATTGTTTCTCCCCCAACTGCTGTAGGACAATAAATAATATCATTTATTGGAGAAATATAATCTGGGCCACTTTTTAATCCTGCCAATCCATTTTTAATTCCAAGAATACACCCTACATTACCTGAATTACAATCTGTATCCCAACCTGATGTATTTATAATCATTAGAGTTTTCTGAAAATCATCATCTCCAAATAATAATGACATAATTATCAATGCATGGTTAGGAACCATATGACAATTTCCTAAATATTTATCGTAGCCATATTTTTCTTCAATTTTTTCTCTAGCTTGTAACCAATCAATATTACCTGAACTCCAATTTTGTATATCACTTATAAGTTTATAAATTACTGAATTTGATGGAACAAACTTTTTGGATTGTTCAATTATTTTCTTAATATCATTTTCAATAAAAGCCATTGACTCAATAGCTGCTATAATCTGTGCTCCATAAACTGCTTCTCCATCATGACTTACGCTAGCAGCTTTCCCAGCTAAACTAACAGCTTGTTCAGGATCTCCTGGAGAAACTAATGCCCAACCATCGATAAAAATTTGTGCACCAATTTGCTCCGCTATAACTTTTCCGTTAACTTTAATTGAGCCGCTGTCTGGTGCATGAATACCTTGTTTTAAATTTTGATATGCGGTGTCTTCTGTTGAATGACCTTTGCCACCCCACCACAAAACTGTTCTATCTTCAATTAAATTATTTAACCAAGTTTGACCTATTTGTTTTGCAGTTATATTTTTATCATAATTAAAATCTCTTAAAGCTCTTAAAAATGCAAATGTTCCAGTAATATCATCATCTGTAACACAAAGTGGTTTATTTAGTTTATCATTTACGTAATAATTGATTGGCCCTAGTTCATCCATGATTCTTTTGTGATTCCACCCTTCAAATGGACGACCTAAATAAACACCAATTATTTTACCTAATACTCCAGCATAAACCTTCTCCTCAAACACTTTATCTAATTTCATACTCATCCTTTTAATCCTCCGCTGGTAAGTCCTGTTATAAATCTTCTCTGAAAAAACATAAACAAAGAAGGCGTATACATACCAATGAATTACTCTACCCCTGAGTTACTGCGGCTATTTAATATATTATCAAATTAATAATCTAAAACTATTGCTTCATGCATTGTAAATCTCTCTATTTTGATATTAATTTTTTCATTATTTTTAAAGTCTAATTTTTTATCAAGATTTACAATAAATGCTGAATTAATTTTTTTGTCTAAATTAATAGATACTTCAACATTATGTATTTCAGGCATATCCTCAATAACTAAACACCTACCTCTTTCTAAAGGAGGAGCATATAATAAATGTAAGACAAAACGACTTTTTTCCTTTTGATGAAGAAGACTAATTCTTCCTGCGCTTGGTAAACCTTTAGTTTCTATAAATAAATTTTGATGAAAAACTCTTATTGCGTTTCCAAAAAGTTGTCGATGAACTCTTGATCCATTTTGTGCATAAATTCGATCTAAATCATGAGCAAAAAATAAAATATTGTTATTTTTAATTACAGCAGGATAATCCTCAATATTTGATTTGTAAGGAGCATATAAATGACCATTATATTTTTCTAGAGTCCTGCTAAAATAAGGTGTCTTTATGTCTGCAAGGACCACTGAATCATTGTTGGGTTTGGATTTTATAGCAGGGCTATAAGTAACAAAAGGTGATTCAACTATATCTTTTGAAATATCTTTTCGTACTTGTATATAATCCATATCATAATCTGATTTACCAATATATTTGGCGCCAATATCAAAAACAAAATTTTTTTCATCTATTGACAGTGAACCTTTGCCAATAAAAATTAATTTACCTTTATTATTTAAAAATTTTTTTAATTTATTAATCTCATTTTCATCTAAAACATTTGATGAAGGTATTATTATTAAATCAAAAGTATTTAAATCTTCTTGGACCGTATTCAAACTTACAACTTGATATTCAATATGTTCTTCTAGTAATATTCTTGCTGCACCATCATCTGCATAAAAAGATCCTGTTAAATATAATGCTATATTAGAATAAGGCTTTCCTCCAATTCCATATTCTTCAATACTCTTCACATATTCATAGGCTATTCCAACATTTTTATAAGTGCTTAAATCCATTTCTCCACTAGGATGAAGATGATCACCAAAATTACATCTTGCTCCATGAGAAATCATAGCTGCAGCTTCATATTTTAATGCCTCTGGATATTTAAATCCACCAAACTCTCCCCACATAGTGTGAAACTTTCCACTCATAGCAACGATCGCTTTACTGGAATAATTATGAAAATATCTTGATTGTGTTGCTAGCTTATCATAACCACCCCAAGTTGTAGGGAGATCTTCTAAATCAAATTTTGTTGCATTTTCATATAAGCGAAATGTAATATTTTCTTTTCTTTCTAATACAGTTAAACAGTTATAAAATATACTCGCTTTAGGTCTTAAAGATTGAATTTGATTAGTAATATCCTTAGTAAAGTTTCGAAGAACAATGTCATTCCAATGATTATTTACTTCTTGTGCATTATTTATATCGTATCCATTTATTTTAATGCTTTTTTTACAGTTATCACAATAACATTTTAATTGTGTAAAATGTATATCAAAGAAGAATCCATCTACTTCATAATTTTTAATCAACTCTGTCACCATATTAGAAATCAATTCTTTGTAATCACCACTTGGACATAGAAATTTCCAATTAGTAAAGGGTCTAAAGTTTTCATTCCTTAATATTAATTCCTTTTCAGCTTGACCAGTTCGTGTAGAAATTTCTTCAACTTCGTTTAAATTTTTTTTATTCCATTCAATTATATTTCCATCAATATCACGACTACACCATTCTGGATGAGTATCAACATCATAAGCTGACCAACCAACAGTTAAATAAATTGGTGACTTAACATTTATTTCGTGACAGGCTTCAATTTGTTGACCTAGTAAATCGATCTTTAAATTGGGATGCATTTTTGCATGTTTTATTTTAGTTGGATAATAGCACCAACCATGATGACATTTTCCAAAGATATTAATTTGGTTAATATTTCCAAGTTTTAAAGCTTTTTTAAATTGTTCTTTAGAAAAATTATTTCCTACTTCAGGAATATGTTCAGAAGTATGAAAATCTAAATGTACTTGTCTTGTTGGTTCGTTCATTTTGTTTGCTTATATCATTGATTGATTAAAATCTTTTGGGAATTAAATCTAGCTCAGGGTTTTTTCTTAAATCTTCAATTAATAACGCTTGGCTTGGCATTACATTGCATACATTTATATTAGAACCAAATAATTGAAAATATTTTTTAAGATCATATAACCATCTTTCATTACCTTCTTTAGGTGATGTTATTTCAAAACAAATTTTTTCTTTACCAAAATAATCTATTATATCATTATAATTAACTTTTCCTTCATTATTTTGAAGTTCAAATTCTTCATGATCTAAAACGATCATTTTAGCTCCATCATCAATAAATGGTTTAGCCATTGAAATAATATCTGAAAAAGGGGAAGATTTTTGATCAGAATTTTTGAACCAGTTTCTTTTTGGGTGATGCTCATAAAATATATTTAATCCTAATTCTTTGGATAGTTTTCTCCACCTTAGTAAATCTTCTTCAGGTACATCTTTATAGGTGCTCATGAATTCAATATATTCAAAACCAAGTTCTTTTCCTAACTGAATTGCTTTATCAACTACTCCTAATTCATATGCTTTCATAAAATAGGTATGATCAAGATAGGGTTGAACCTGATATTTTTTATAAACTGCGATCTTTTTTTTAAGCCATGTCTCAGGTGAATTTAATATTTGAGTTGTAGCTATCTTAACATGATCTATTCTTGCTGAAGACACTGTTAAAAAATCCTCAAGTTCATATAGACCCATTTTTTCACTATAGTGAGGTGCTTGGTCGTATCCAATATCTTTTATCCATGTTTGATTAAATTTTCTTGGCTTGGTATTTTGTGATTCTAATTTAAAAATCTCTTTTATAGCACTCTCTTTCATCTCTACTCCTTAATTCCTCCTAGGTTAATTCCTTTAGTAAAATATTTAAGTATAAGAGGAAATAATAAAAGTATAGGAAACAAAGTAATAAATATAATTGTCGCTCTCATTCTTCTTATGTCAATCTGAGTTGCATCACCCCACTCTATAATATTTTGATAACTAACCATTGATCCTCTATCTCCAACAATAGCAAACTCTCTTAAAAGAACTTGCAAGGGCCATTTTGAAGTATCATTTAAATATATCATTGCGTGAAAATATTCATTCCAGTGCGCAACAGTATAAAAAAGTCCAATTACCATTATAGCAGGAATACTTAATGGCAAAACAATATAATAAAATATTTGTAAATGATTGGCTCCATCAATTTCAGCAGCCTCAAAATATGCATTAGGCAATTCCTTAAAAAAACGTATCATTAAAATTAAATAATAAACATTTACCATTTTATATAATATTACGGCCCAATAACTATCAAATAATCCTATTTTTTTAACAACTAAAAATTCAGGCACAATAGAAGGTTCAAATACCATAGTAAAAATTATTATTGTTAGTATTATATTTCTACCCGGAAGATAATTTTTTGAAAGTGCATATGCGGCTATTGCGGTAAAAAAAATATTTAAGCATAAACCAACTGAAGTAATATAAATACTATTCATACAAGACATTAAAACTCTTGGATTTGAAAGCATCAATTTAAAAACATCAATATCAAAACCTTTTGGAAAAATATCTAAACCATCAAGTAGATGCACATTATTAGTAGGTGTCAAAGCCCATGCTAATAAATTCAGTAAGGGCCATATTACCAAGAAGACTCCTAGAAATAATGATGAGTAAATTATAAAATCACTTACTTTAAAGTTATTTTTATTTACCATAATCCTCTACCACTAATTTTTTTTGCAATAAAATGAGTACTCATAATCATAATAAAACCAATTAAACCTTTGAAAAGACCTGCTGCAATTGATAATGAAAAATTTCCTTTCATTAATCCTATTCGATAAACATATGTATCGATAATATCTATTTTACTTAATGTTGCTGCATTCATCAAATTAAAGACTTGATCAAAACCTGCGGATAAGAAAAAGCCTAAATTTAAAATAAAGACAGTAATAATCATTGGTACTATCATTGGCAGGGTTATAAATATAGTTTGTTGCCATCTTGAAGCTCCATCTATTTTTGCAGAGTCATATAATTCTTGATTAATACTAAATATTGCAGCAATGTATAAAACTGAATCCCATCCAGCGCTTCTCCAAATCTCACTAACAACCAATACCCATCTAACAAAGTTAGAATTTGTTAAAAAGTTGATAGGTTCATAATTCATCATTTGTATAATATTATTTACTGCGCCATTATTTATAGAAAGCATCGATATAAAAATTCCCGATATTATTACCCACGATAAAAAGTGGGGTATATACAATATACTTTGAAAAAATTTTCTATGGGCTGCTTTTCTTACTTCATTTAATGTTAATGCTAAAATTATCGGAATAGGAAAGGTAAAAGTTATTTTCATAAGACTAATAATGATAGTATTCAAAAGAACGTTATAAAAACTAGAATGACTAAATAAAATTTTAAAATATTTTAATCCAACCCATTCATTGGGACCAATAATTTTAAATTTTTGAAAAGCTAATTTAGATTCATATAATGGAAGATAATGAAAAATAAATAAAAAAACTAAAGTTGGCAGAATGAACAAATATAATAGATAGTGTTTTTTTATTAATTTCATAAATAATAATGTTTCTCAAAAAACTTTAAATAAATTATAATTATATTTTGCTTACAATTTAAGTAAATGAGGGCTTTTAAAAAATTAATTTAAGAGCCCCCAAATGAATCAAAGATTTAATTATTAGTTTACTTTTTAATAATTACTTCAAAACAGTATTTGCATATTCTGTAATATCTTTGCCTCCAGAACTAAGCCAGTTATCTACATAAGCATCAAAGTCACTTAAAGGAATTTCTCCAGTAATAAACTTATACGAATACTCCCAATATGTATTTTCAGCACTATCAGCTTGAGCTTGAAGTTCTTCAGGAAAAGCAAACTTATTATCGTAAGTTACCAATTCCGCCGCATAATTAAATGATTGAGTTGCTGCAGGAACAAAAATATCAACTGGCGCAGGTATATTAGGCTCCCAGAATAGTGGTTCATGAGTTGGATGTTTTTCAGTCAACTCATATTTTCCATCATTTACATTATGATGAACGCCTGGAAGACCAAGTTTTTCAGTTATAAGTCCCTCAGCTGATGCCCAATACTCTAAAAATGCAAATGCCTCTTCTTTAACATCAGACAATGCTGATATCATATAACCTCTGCCTTCTTTTGAAGCGTCAATTGGTGCAAAAGCATTTGCTGGAGGTTTTAGAGCAAGAATTGGAGTATGCTTTCCTTGTACATTATCCATTTTACCTTGATAAACGTTCATAGTAAGACCAATACTTCCACAAATCATCCCAGCCTTACCAGAATAATATTTGTCTTCCATTACATCCCATTTATCAGTTATAAATTCAGGATCTAAAATTCCCTCTACATATAATTTATTATAAAAAGCAAATTTATCTTTTTGTTTCGGATTAATATATCTATGAGAGTATCCATCACTATTTTTATCCCAAGTCGCACCTAATCCAAATGCTGGCTCAAAAATCCAATCACAACGTTTTGTGCTACCAGTCATTGTTAAGCCGAATGAATCATTGGCGCCATTACCATCAAAATCAGACTCAGAAAAAGCTTTTAGCATTTTGTAGTAATCATCTAAATTTTGAGGTTCATCCATCCCAGCCATTTCAAGCCAATCAGCTCTAACAGTACCAATTCTTATTCTTGGGGGATGAGCCCTAATTAAATAAGGATAATTTTTTAACCTCTCCTTGTTATGTTTCCACATTGCATTTTGTAAATGCTCTGAGTTAGCAACATATGGCGTTAGATCCTCAAGAATACCTTGATCAGACATAACCTTATCATATCCATACTGATCATAAATGATATCTGGTATGTCGCCAGACATTATAGCAAGTGGTAATTTTTCTTTGTAGCTTTGCCCACCTGTTAATTCTACAATTTCCAGTTTAATATCAATTCCCTGTTTCTTTAAAGCCTCAACTCCAATACTCATGTATTGTTGATGCAGTTCATTGTCAGCACTGAGATCTTTAGAAACAATTCTGATTGTTTTTTCTTCAGAATATAAATTGAATGAAAATAAAACTGTTAACGAAAATATTATTATATTTAAATATTTTAAAATTCTCATTTTACCTCCTAATAAAATCATATATAAAAATTAAAATCATATATGAAATTTAACACTAAAGATTAATAAAAAATACATAATTATCTTCAATAATTACATTTTCAGATATGCTGGTATACCAGATATACACAGTCTAAATTCACTAGAACGATAATTTTAAGCAAATTAATAGAGAAAATTCTATTTTTTAGAGTACTAAGAAAACAAACAATAAACCCCAGATTAGGAATCTGGTGCTCTATACTACTGAGCTACGGGCACTATTTTTAATAAGTTTAAAATTTTTTTTTAAAGGATTCTTATAACTATACCTATAAATATATTTTTTATCATTAGATAATGCTACTTGAGAACATGAAACGGTTCCATAAATATTTGACTGATTGAAATAAACACTTTGATTGATATTTCCATTTTTATATCTTGTTTTTTTAAACATTAATTTTGTCCAATCATTCCAATCATTTGTTTCAGGATTAGGAACAGTAGCCTTTTTAAAATATTGATAATATTCATTTATTTTTTTATTTTTAAAATTATTATAATCATCATTAGTAATAATTGATAATCCATCTAAAATTTTTCTTTCACTAATTTTATTTGATAAACAATCATGAATGTATAAAAAAGTATTTTTATAATTAGAGATTATAAGATTAAATCCATTATAATTTTCATATTTAATATCATTAAGTATTTTGTTTTTAGCAACTATAATATTCTTCTCTTTTAAAAGACTTATGACTAATTGCCCTCTACTAATTAAATTATTTTTCTTAACATCTTTATTTTTGTTTTTGTTTCTATTTGAAACACAAATAAAGAGTCCGTGATCATTTATTCCAAACCAGGTTCCACCTTTTTCCAAATCTTTTCCAGCTAATATATAAGAATGTTTTTTCCAATGTCTTTTGGGAATTAAAGTTTTCCTTGAAAAAAACTCATCTCGATTAAAAGAAACTATAAAAGGCCATAAACTTTTTTTATTTTTATAAATAATAACTGTACACATTTTAATCTGTAAAAAATTTTACTATTTTATCTGATAGTTTTTTTGCAATATTTGTTTTCGACATTCGACTCCATGTTTCAGTTTTACGATCCGAAATAAAAGTAATCTTATTAAAATCACTTGAAAAAGCAGGGTTGTTTTTAGTAATTTTGTTAGCCAAAATCCAATCGCATCCTTTAATCTTTCTTTTATTTTTAGAATTCTTAATTAAATTATTTGTTTCTGCTGCAAATCCAATAATGAGTTTAGGTTTATTTTTCTTAAGTTTTGAAACTGTTTGAAG
>MDTG01425461.1_pt1 | contig 10099 bp, 10 predicted proteins | sample 811421 | NCBI WGS metagenome assembly MDTG01 (sample SAMN05326645, study PRJNA326480) | marine metagenome | isolation source: seawater | place: Pacific Ocean: South East | collected 2011 | reverse complement strand
TAGTGGAATATATTTTAAAGAATAATATTAATCATACATCTGGTCCTCAGTGGCTTCATGACAATATTTTAAAGAATAAAAAAGTTATTGCTATAAGTGGTACACATGGGAAAACAACTACAACGTCTATGGTTGTTCATATAATGAATAAGTGTAAATTGAATCCATCTTACTTGATTGGTGGTGATCCTATAGGTACTTTAAAGACTGCAAAACTAACTAGCTCAGAATTTTTTGTTATTGAAGCTGACGAATATGATACTGCATTTTTTGATAAAAGATCAAAATTTATACATTATAAACCGCACATCCTTATGATTAATAATATCGAATACGACCACGCTGATATATTCAAAGATATGAGTGACATATTAAAGACTTTTCATCACCTTATAAGAATAGTTCCTCCAAATGGAAAAATTATTATCAACAAGAATGATGGAAATACAAAAAAATTACTCAAAAAGGGATGTTGGTCCAAACTAGTTAGTATTGATGGAATTAAAAATAGTGGAGACTACAATCTGAATAAAAAAGATGGATATTTTATATCTTCGTCTAAAAAAATATTTCCGCTGCCTAATAATATAATCGGATATCATAACTACCTAAATATGACGTCGGCTATAGCAATATGTAATCAAATAGGTATACCTATAAAAAGACAAATTAAAACAATCTCGAGCTTCAAAGGAGTAAGGAAAAGATTAGAATATATAGGTAAAATAAGTAATAAATTAGTTTATGAGGATTTTGCTCATCATCCGACGGCCATAAAATACGCCATAAATTCTATTAAAGAAAAATATAAAAACAAAAAACTGTTCACTATTTTGATACCCGGCTCAAATACTATGCAGCTGGGTATTCATGATGATAAATTATATGCATCACTAAAAAGATCGAATAAAGTATTAATTATCTCTAAATATTCTAGCTTTAAAAAACTTAAAATAAATAACACTAAAATAAATGTTATTGAATCTGAATCACAAATAGGCCAATATTTACACAGTGATGCAAAATTTGATGTAATTCTTATTTTGTCTAATAAGAACACCAAAGAAGTAAGAAAATATATATGATGAAAAATTTAGATAAATCAATGCTCAAAGAAAAGTTATCCGTTGAAGAGTATAATGTTACACAAAATAAAAGTACTGAACCACCTTTTAGTGGGAAATACTTAAATAATAAAAAAACTGGTAAGTATATGTGCATATGTTGTGGGGTAGAGCTATTTTCATCAGAACACAAGTATGATTCTCACTCGGGTTGGCCAAGTTTCTTCGATTCCATTAGTAATGAAAATATTAAACACATCGAAGATACTTCTCATGGGATGACGAGAACTGAAGTAGTTTGTAATAAGTGCGATGCTCATCTTGGTCATGTTTTTGATGATGGGCCTAAACCTACAAAAAAGAGATACTGTATCAACTCAGTATCGTTAGAATTTAGTGATGAATAGTTTTAGTAATATTCCAATCTTCCCACTCAAAAGTATTATTCTGCCTGGAGGACAATTTCCTTTGAGAATATTCGAGAGAAGATATATTGAAATGATAAAAAAATCTCTAAAAAGCAACAAAGGTTTTGTTATCGCTCTCACAAAAAAAGATGCCGATTACATATCATGTATCCATGATTATGGGTGTTATGTCGAAATTGTAGACTGGTCGCAATTAGATGGAGGATTGTTAGGAATAACTGTTGAAGGTAAGATGATTGTAAAGCTTAGTGAATATCAATTAGACGAAGTGAATTTATTAAGAGGAAATGCAGAGGAGAAAGATATTGGTATAGATTATCTTGTGCCTCAAAAATATCAAATCTTATCAAAGTTTTATAGAAAGATATATCCAGAAATAAAAGCATATATATTCCATACTAAATCAAAATATAACGATGCAAACTGGCTTGGGTTTAGACTAATAGAGTGTCTTCCTATTGAGATAAATGATAAGGCTGATCTAATATCTACCCATGAGCCTCTGGATAGACTTGAGAAGATTTTACATATTGTTAAGAGAATCTACTCTAGGGAACTTAACATTTTAGATTAATGCGTAGTAGCACCTGTATCAGCTTGGCTGACTAGTCTTGCATATTTCTTCAAGACACCTGTATTTTTCTTTGAATTCGATATCTTAAATTTCTTGTTACGAATCGAAATTTCGCTTTTTGAGATTAGAAGATTAATCTCTTTTGTCTTTGCACATATTTCAACTTTATCACCATCTTTTATAATTCCAATAGGTCCGCCTATTGCAGCTTCTGGAGAGATATGACCAACAACAAAACCATGACTACCGCCTGAAAATCTTCCATCAGTTATTAAAGCAACATCGTCACCGAGACCCTGACCCATTATCGCTGAGGTCGGAGATAACATTTCCCTCATACCAGGTCCGCCAACTGGCCCTTCATTTTTTATTACTATAACAGTACCTTTAGAAATTTTGCCTTGGAGAATAGATTGTAGACATTTTTCTTCGGAATTAAAAACTTTTGCTTTTCCTTTAAAATATGTTCCTTCTTTTCCAGAAATTTTAGCGACAGCTCCATTTGGTGCGATATTTCCTCTTAAAATTATTAAATGACCATCTTTTTTTATGGGTGATTTTATCGGCATAATTATTTTCTGATTTGATTTATACGGTTTGATACTTTTTAAATTTTCTGAAAGAGTCCTTCCTGTAACTGTCATGCAGTCACCATGCATAAGCTTATGTTTTATTAGTGACTTCATCAATGGAGCAACACCACCAATTTCAACCAATTCAGCCATGGAGTATCTACCACTAGGCTTGAGATCCGCTAGAACTGGTGTCCTTTTTCCTATTCTTTCAAAATCTTTCAGGGAGAGTTTAATTTTTGCTTCACTCGCTATGGCAAGGAGGTGCAATACTGCATTTGTCGATCCGCCTAATGCCATTACGACTGTAATAGCATTTTCGAGAGATTTTTTAGTAATAATGTCTCTAGGTTTTAGGTCTTTTTTTACGCAACTCATAAGTGCTTTTGAGGCATTTTTTGTATCTAAAGATTTTGATTTTGACACTGCTGTTTGAGCTGAGCTATTAGTTAAGGATAAACCCATTGCTTCTATCGCACATGCCATCGTATTGGCAGTATACATTCCTCCACATGAGCCAGGACCAGGTATTGCACGTTTTTCAATCTGTTTCAATTCTTCGTCATTGATGTATCCGTTAGCATTTTTTCCAACCGCTTCAAAAACAGATACAATGTCAATTTTTTGATTTTTGTAGTTGCCTGGGAGTATAGTTCCCCCATAAACAAAAATCGATGGTCTATTCAATCTAAGCATTGCCATAACACAGGCTGGCATATTTTTATCACAGCCCCCGAAACATATAAATCCATCCAAGCTCTCGCCTGCAACTACTGCTTCTATTGAATCCGCGATTATTTCCCTTGATACTAGAGAATATCTCATTCCATCCGAGCCCATAGATATTCCATCTGATATCGTTATAGTGCTAAAGTTAACTGCTTTCCCACCATTATGATCGATCGTGTCAGTCGCAACTTTAGCTAATTTATTGATATGCATATTACATGGCGTTACCTTGCTCCATGTAGAAGCAACGCCTATTTGAGGTTTCAAAAAATCCTTATCTTTAAAGCCTACGGCTCTTAACATAGACCTACTCGGAGCTCTATCTTTGCCATCAACAATTTTAGATGAATATTTTCTCATGACTTATTGTACCAGTTTACCAAATATTTGATATCTCCACCCCTTCATGAATCTAGCTTTATCATTAAATATTGAAAATGTTTCCAGGTCTCTTTTGTTTGCTATTACAGTGGAGTCAATATTAAATTTATTTGAAACATCTAATAAAAGTTCAGAACACTTTGTTACAAGTAACTTATTAGGAGCTATGTTTTTATTTTTAATTTTTTTCCTGTTTGATAGCATTTCTTTAAGATCTGAATTTTCCTTGTCCGTAAGCTTTTGTTTAATACTAGAAATAATTTCTAATGATTTTTTATCACTAGAAATCATAATTTTAATTAACAACGAATCACTAAGAATCCATCTCTTAGGTATATTGTATTTCATAGATAGAATCTCTCTCCAATTTGCTAAATCTTTAAGAAGTTTAAGTTCTTTGCTATCAAAATAAAGCGGGTAGTTAATTTTCTCCCAAGCAGTTTTTGGATCCAATATTATATTTGATTTTTTAAGCTCATTTGCTTGTTCTTCCTCAAACCAAGATAATCTTTTTAACTCTTCTAATTTATTTACCAAGATTTTTTTTGCCCTAATAAGATATCTCACATCATCAGATGCATAATCAATTTTCTTTTTATTTAGTGGCCTCGCTAACCAATCTGTTCTCCATGATCCTTCTTTTAAATCAACATCAAAGAAGCTATTGATCAATGCTGAATACCCGATATTTGATTTTTCAGATAGAAAGTTTGATGCTATTTGTGTATCAAACAAATTTTTCGGATAAACTTTTGTATAATTGTATAGAGCTTCTATATCTTGTTTAGCAGAATGAATAATTTTTATTATCCTTGGGTTTTCTAAAATTTTACTTATGTATGTCCTATCATTTATACATAATGGGTCTATAAGATAAATTTCTCCACTGGGCAATGATATCTGTATTAATGCAAGTATAGGTCTATATGTTGATTCTCTAATAAACTCAGTATCAAGCCCAATCTCATGTATACCCTCTAATCTCGATGAGAGATTTATTAATTTTCTATCTGAATCGACTAGAATATTTGTCATAATATTTAAGAATGCTTGATAATAACATAACTTCTGTAATGATACTGTAATGAAAAATAAATTTATTTTAGATGAATGTAAATATATTGAATCTGACAACTACGATGAAAGATTAGATGATACTCAAATAGATACAATAATTATTCATTGCATAAGTCTACCCGAGTGTGAGTATGATAATGATAATGTAATCGCGCTATTTACGAATAAGCTGAATTGTGATGATCATAGCTCATTCAAAGATCTCAAAGACATGAAAGTCTCCTCTCATTTATTTATACGAAGATCTGGTGAAATAATTCAATTTGTACCATTTGATAAGAGAGCGTGGCATGCTGGAAAATCTAGTTATAAAGGAAAATCAAATTTTAATGATTTCTCTATTGGTATTGAACTTGAGGGATCAACTAAGGACGCTTATACAGATAAACAATATATTAAATTGAAAGATTGTATCTATAAATTAAAAGAATTATTTCCATCGATTTCAGATAGTAATATACTTGGACATAGCGATATTGCGCCCGGAAGGAAGATTGATCCTGGTTCAAACTTTAAATGGGAAAAAATTTTATAGTATGATTACAATTTCAATAATAATAATAGTTCTCATGATTGATTACTTCTATGATGATTTAAAAGACTACAGAAAAGATAAATTCATATTGAATATATTTGATCCTTTCTACTCTAGGATGAATAGTACAAAATACACAAAAAGTTCTATTTGTTTAATTTATTTAGCAACCATATTGCTACTAGGAACAGCTATTCTGTCATTATCACAATATATATCTACATTTATATATTATGTACTCTCACTAATTATTTTATTGTTCTGTCTGAGAACAAACCAATACAACAGAGATATTGAAGAACTCAAAATAAAACTCGAATTTAAAAAAAATGATATTAATAAAACACTCTTATTTAAATTATGTCCAAATTTAAAAAATAGCAGAGCCAAGTCAAATTTAAATGAGCTTGTAATAAAGAATCTTTTTTATAATTCTGTCAGGACTACTTTTGGTATAATATTTTTCTTTATCTTATTAGGAGCTCCGGGGGCCTTAGTATATAAATTAATAGATTTTTTTATTTATTCTGATGAATTTAAAATTGATACTAAAAATAAACAAGATTTAAAAAAGTCTATGTTTTATATTGATTTCATTCCTGTTCGACTAACTTCATATTGTTTTTCTGTTGTGAGTAATTATGATCAAGTTATAGATAGAATTAATAATCTTAAATTATCTAGTAATCCATATCTAAGTAATATTGAATTTATTAATCAAACAGGAGAAAGTGTTTATGATGGTTCACAAAAAGAGGCTGATCAGATAATGCAGATTCAAAATATTTTATCGAGAACTTTGATTGCCTGGCTTGGTATTATTTTTTTACTCGCTATAGCTGGAGTCTTTATTTGATTCTGAATAATATTTGAGACCTATTGTTATCTCGGATCTATTATTCTTTTTTCTCCAAGCATTCGTATCTCTCAGTGAATAAACACAACCGCAATATTCCTGCATGTAAAAGTTTTCTTTTTTTGATATCTTTATCATATTCTCAGAACCTTTATTCTTTCTCCAATTAAACGTCCAATAATCAATGCCTGGAAATTGTGAGGCAGCCTGAACTCCTGATTGATTAATTTGATTCATGTCTTTCCATCTAGATATTCCAAGAGTGCTTGATATGAGAGAGAAATTATTATGGAATGCATACTTGGCAGTTTTAATGAACCTCATATCAAAGCAATTAGTACACCTTTTACCTCTCTCCGGCTCATATTCTAAACCCTTGACTCCTTGGAACCAATTTCTCACATCATAGTCACTATCTATAAAGGGTATATTGTGTTTTTTTGCAAATTCTTGATTTTCCTTTTTTCTAAGAATGTACTCTTCTTTAGGATGTATATTAGGATTATAAAAAAAAATGGTATACTTAATATCCGATTCGATTAGTCTAAGCATAATATCACCAGAACATGGTGCACAGCAACTGTGTAATAAGAGATTACTATGCCCATTTGGTAATTCAAGTTTGTCAGTCATAAATTTTGAAAAATCTGCATGTGTTATCATATATCTCTTTTGATAACTTTATTTTATCTTTTTTTAGAATTTTTGAAATAGAATCTAATATATAAATTAAATTACTGGGTTCATTATATGATTTATTAATTAGATTATCATCAAATGGAATTAGATATGGTGAATCAGTTTCTATCATTAGTCTATTTGATGGTATATATTTTAAGATATCATGTAAATGATAACCTCTTCTAGGGTCGGTTATCCATCCAGTAATTCCTATATAACAATCCATATCCAAATAATCTTCTAGAATTTTTTTATCTCCTGTAAAACAATGTACAACAACGTCTTCTATTTGGTGAATATACTGTTTGAGAAGATTACTAAAATCATTATGCGCATCTCTCTCATGTAAAAACATTGGAAGATTTATATCGCATGCTAACTCTAGATGGTTTTGGAAACAAAATACCTGTTCTTCTTTTTTTGAGTAATATCTTTTATAGTCAAGTCCACATTCTCCAATAGCTTTGACATAACTGAGGTTGCACAATTTTTCCATATCACTGTTATGATTAACAGAGTAATCTTTTGCGTTGTGAGGATGAAACCCTACGGTCGTGTAAAATAGATCTGGTTCTTTATCAATCAACTTTTTAGCTTGATGGGTATCTTCTATACTTGGAGCAGTAATGATTATTTTTTCAATATTATTTTTTTTGCTTTTATCGACTATAGACTCATAGTTGTTAATGAGAATTTTGTCTAACAAGTTTGCTCCAATATCTATAAGAGGAGCTAGAGTATTAGCCATCGAGACTACTTAAAACTGATTTGACTGTTTCGCCAATTACTGAGGGATTTTTAGCTATTGTAACTCCAGCTTCTGTTAGTATTTCAACTTTCTCAGCTGCAGACTCTCCACCTGCACTTACTATTGCTCCAGCATGCCCCATTCTCTTTCCTTTAGGAGCAGTCAAACCAGCAATATAAGCAATAACAGGTTTTGATAAATTATCTTTAGCATATGCTGCCGCTTCAGCTTCCTGGGGTCCTCCAATTTCACCGATCATTAATATTGCTTTGGTTTCATCGTCATTTTCAAATTTTTCCAAATGATCTCTGAAGGCGCTTCCGTTAATTGGATCTCCACCTATTCCTACGCTTGTTGATATTCCGATATCTAAATCTTTCATTTGCTGGGCTGCTTCATATCCTAGCGTTCCTGATCTGCCAATAACGCCGATATTACCCTCTTTATAGATATGACCTGGCATAATACCTAACATACACTTTCCAGGGCTTATAACACCTGCACAGTTTGGACCAACCATAGTCATCCTATCTTCAGATTTATATCTTCTCATGTATCTTTTTACTTTTATCATGTCATGAGCTGGGATCCCGTCTGTTATAGCAACTAAAGTTTTAATGCCTGCATCAGCAGCTTCCATAGCAGAATCAGCAGCAAATGCTGGTGGTACGAATAGTATACTTGCATCTGCCCCTGTTTCTTCCACTGCCTCTTTTACAGTATTGAACACCGGTCGATCTAGATGTGTCTGACCACCCTTGCCTGGAGTAACTCCTCCAACAACATTTGTACCATATTCCATCATTTCCTCAGCATGGAATGTTCCTATTTTTCCAGTAAAACCTTGTACAATTATTTTAGACTCTTTAGTGATTAATATTGCCACAATATTTTAGTCTCCTAAGCTCTTAAGTGCTGCTACAGCTTTATTTGCTGCATCTTCCAAAGTAAATGCTTCGATGTATTCTATTTTGCTATCTTTCAAAATTTTTATTCCTTCATTGACATTAGTACCCGCAAGTCGAATAACAAGAGGTTGTTTAATATCTATTTGATCGAGAGCATCAACGATTCCTTGAGCAACCCAATCACATCTATTAATACCAGCAAAAATATTTATTAATATTACTTTCACTTTAGGATCACCAGAAATAAGTTTAAATGCTTTAACAAATTTTTCGGGTGTTGCACCTCCGCCTACATCTAAGAAGTTTGCAGGTTGACCTCCTGCAAGCTGAATCATATCCATAGATGCCATTGCTAAACCTGCTCCATTTATTATATTTCCTATATCGCCATCAAGTGGGATATAATTCAATCCTCTATCAGCAGCATAAGTTTCTTTCGGATCTTCTTGAGATTTATCTCTTAGCTCGGCCAATTGCGGATTCCTATATAACGCATTGTCATCAAATGACATTTTACAGTCTAGCGCTAAAATATGGTTATCTCCTGTCAAGACTAGAGGATTAATTTCGACCATTGTTGCGTCTGATGTACTAAATGCTTGATAAGCACCAAGTATGGCTTGAGCACATCGATTGATAGCCTTAGCTTCTAGTCCTAGTGCGAAGGCAATTTCTCTTGCTTGAAAAGATTGCATACCAACAGCTGCCTCAATTCTAGTTTTAATAAGAGATTCAGGTTTTTCCTCAGCAATCTCCTCTACGCTCATACCTCCCTCAGAAGATGCCACTACCATAATGCTCTCAGTACTTCTATCAAATACCAAACCTAAATAAAATTCTTTTTGAATATCTGTCCCTTCCTCTATGTAAATTCTTTGGACTGTTTTTCCTTCTGGGCCTGTTTGATGTGTTACAAGATTCTTTCCTAGTAATTTATTAGCAGCATCAGATACTTCTTGTTCTGATTTGCAAACAATTATACCTCCTGCTTTACCTCTTGCTCCTGAATGAATTTGAGCTTTCACAACCCACAAGTCACCGCCTAATTCTCTAGCCCTGTCCTTTGCATTTTCGGGACTATAAGCTATCCCTCCTTTCGGAATTGATACACCAAAATTTGACAATATTTCTTTTGCTTGATATTCGTGAATATTCATTTTTTAGATTGAATTAAATTATTTATATTTACAATATTCTCAGCCATACGTTCTGATGCAGCATCAATCATTCTTCCGTCAAGCTGAGCAGCCCCTTTGCCTTCAGCTGCTGCTTTTGCTAGTTCTTCAATAATTCTTTTAGCCTTATCAACCTCGGATTCAGGAGGAGAGAAAACACCATTAGCATGTTCAATTTGTGATGGATGAATAGCCCATTTTCCTTCTATGCCTATTGCTGCTCCGCGTTTTGCAGCTTTGATGTAACCATCTGGATCTTGTATATCACCAAAAGGTCCATCAATAGGTCTTAATCCAAATGCTCGGCATGTAGCCACAAGTTTAGATAATCCATGGTGCCATTGATCCCCAGGGTAATCAGGATTTAAACC
>MDTG01283789.1_pt1 | contig 10099 bp, 6 predicted proteins | sample 811421 | NCBI WGS metagenome assembly MDTG01 (sample SAMN05326645, study PRJNA326480) | marine metagenome | isolation source: seawater | place: Pacific Ocean: South East | collected 2011 | reverse complement strand
ATGTAAAAAGAAATTATGCCTAAAGGAAAAATTAATGTTTCAGTTGAAAATATATTTCCACTTATAAAAAAGTTCTTGTACAGTGATCAAGAAATTTTCTTAAGAGAAATTATATCAAATGCTACAGACGCGCTTACTAAAATTCAACATTTATCTAGTATTGGAGAAGTTAAAGGAGAAATTAATGAATTAGGAGTAGAAATTAAAATCGACAAAAAAAATAAAACTCTTCACATAATTGATAATGGTGTAGGAATGACATCAGAAGAAGTTAAAAAGTATATTAATGATGTGGCATTTTCTGGCGCCGAAGAATTTTTAGAAAAATATAAAGAAAGTTCTAAGGATACCGGTATAATTGGTCATTTTGGACTTGGTTTTTATTCATCTTTCATGGTTGCTGATAAAGTTGAAATAATTACAAAATCTTTTAAAGATGATGATGCAGCTCACTGGATTTGTGATGGATCACCAGAATACAGTTTAAAAAAAGCAGATAAAAAAGAAAGAGGAACAGAAATAATTCTTCACATATCAAAGGATTCTAAAGATTATCTAGAAGAAAATAAAATAACAGAACTTCTTAACAAGTACAACAAATTCATGCCTCATCCAATAAAATTTGGAACTAAGGAAGAGAGTATTCCTGCCAAAGAGGGTGATAAAGAAGAAAAGATCACTGTCGATAATATTATAAATAATCCAAACCCAGCTTGGACAAGACCACCAGCTGATTTAAAAGAAGAAGACTATAATCAATTTTACAGAGAACTATATCCATATCAAATGGAAGAACCCTTGTTTAACATTCATCTTAATGTTGATTATCCATTCAACTTAACTGGTATTCTTTACTTTCCAAAAATTTCGAATGACCTAAATATTCAGAAAGACAGAATTCAACTTTATCAAAATCAAGTTTTCGTAACTGATAATGTTGAGGGAATTGTACCTGAGTTCTTAGGATTATTAAAAGGAGTTATAGATTCCCCTGACATACCTTTGAATGTGTCTAGAAGTTATCTGCAGTCAGATACATCTGTAAAAAAAATTACTAATTATATAACCCGAAAAGTAGCTGATAAGTTAAGCTCAATATTCAAAAATGAAAGAGATAATCTTGAGAGTAAATGGAATGATATTAAAGTCGTTATTGAGTATGGAATGCTAACCGAGGATAAATTCTATGAAAAAGCTGAATCATTTAACCTCTATCCTTCTGTTGATAACAAATATTATACTTTTCAAGAACTTGAAGAAAAAATTAAAGAATTACATACTGATAAGGATGGAAATTTAATAATTCTTTATGCACAGAACATGGATGAACAGTACACATATATTCAGTCTGCTAAAGAAAAAGGATATGAAGTCCTGCTATTAGATTCTCCTATTATTCCTCATTTAATTCAGAAACTAGAATCTAAAAAAGAAAAGATTAAGTTTTCTAGAGTTGATTCTGATACCTTAGAAAATCTAATTAATAAAGATGATCAGGTTATATCAAAACTTTCAGATGAGGAGAAAGAAAAACTAAAACCAATGATTGAAAATGCAGTTTCTGATGATAAATATACAGTTCAACTTGAACCATTAGATAGCAAATCATTACCATTTATGCTAGCACAACCTGAATTTATGAGGAGAATGAAGGAAATGCAACAAAGCGGAGGTGGAGCTATGGGTAATTTACCAGATATGTACTCTTTAATTGTTAATACAAATCATGAATTGGTAAGTAAAATATTAAATACAAGAACAGAAAAAAAGAGAAATAGTTTAATAAAACAGTCAGTAGATTTAGCAAAACTTTCTCAAAATGCTCTCACTGGAAAAGAACTAACTGAGTTTATTAATAGAAGTATAGATTTAATCAAATAAATAGTTTAAAATTTTATTAATTTTAAATTAAAGTTATATTTTGAATAAATCACTTTTTTTTTTAACGTTAATCTTAATTTATTCCAATTTAATTTTTCCTCAAGAATTTACAGTAAAATATACTAACTCAGAAATTATAGTAGATGGTGTTGAGTCAGAAAATGAATGGACAAAATCTAATATTGGGTCAGATTTTTGGCAATGGAGACCTTCTGATTCTGTTAGAGCTGTTAAAAAGACTGAATTTAAGGCACTCTTTGATGATAACCATCTATATTTCCTTGTAAAATCGTATACCAAAGAAAAAAAATTTACTGTCTACTCCTTAAAAAGAGATTTTAATACAGGAAGCGCTGATTATATTCAGTTAATTTTTGATACTTTTAGTGATGCCACGAATGCTTTTCAATTTCAAACAAATCATCTCGGACTTAAGGGGGACGTTCTGGTATCAGGAGGAAATAGGAATTATAGTAGAGACAGGAATTCTTCATGGGATGCAATTTGGTATGTAGAATCAAAATTATATGATGACTATTTTTTAACAGAGATTAAAATTCCATTTGATCAGCTTTATTTTATTAATGGAACAAAAAAATGGAGATTTAATATGTACAGAAGTGATACTCAATCACTAGAACACTCTACATGGGTAAATATTCCACAAAATCAGAGTATTGGTAATCTTGCATACATGGGTGAATTTAATTTTGAAAAGCCTTTAGGCAATTCCAAAAAACCACTAACATTTATTCCATATATTAATACTATTCAAAGTAAAGACTTTGATAAAGACTATCTATCAAAAGATTTTGATTATGGTTTAGACCTTAAAATTCCAATTGGTAACTCTCTTAACCTTGATGCTACACTAAATCCTGATTTCTCCCAAGTTGAAGTTGATGATCAGATTGTAAATACAACCAAGTGGGAAATTAGGTTACCGGAGAAAAGGCAATTCTTTACTCAAAACTCTGATTTATTTTCAAATTTTGGAACGAGAGAATCTCAACCATTTTTTTCAAGAAGAATTGGTGTTGCTAATAATAAAGATGGTGAATTGGTTGAAAATAAAATTATTGCTGGTGTTAGATTAAGTGGAAAGATCAATAGTTCAACTAGAATTGGTTTACTAAATGTTCTTACTAATGAAGATATTGAAAATGAAATACCTCAAAATAATAATACTCTTCTAACTTTTAGTAAAAAAGTTTTTTCAGGATCTAACTTTTCATTTTTTCTTTTAAACAGAGAGAATACAAAAAAATATGATTTTGTTAATAAATCTGATACTTATAATAGGGTTATAGGAGCAGAATAGAATCTAGGTAATAATGACGGTAGTTGGAGTGGAAAGGCATTCATCCATAAATCCCTTTTACCTGATAAAAACGATAACAAAAAAAGCTTAAATACTGCATTAAGGGTTACGAGGAATTCCAGAAATCATTTTATAAACTTTTACTCTGCTTATGTTGGTGATAACCATAGATCAGATCTTGGTTACTTTCGAAGATATGGGGTGTATAAATTTGAACCAACTTATAAGTACAGAATTTATCCTAATAATAAAAAAATTTTAAATATTGAAATAGGTCATTTTACTTCGTTTGTATTTAGAACTCTTTATCAAAATAAACAGGAACTAACTTACAATCAAACATCAATATTTATTAGTTATTTGAATCAAGCAGAGCTAAATTTTGAGAGAAGACAACGTAAAGATTATTTGTTTTTTCCGTTTGACCCAACAAGATCAGAAGATGCTACCCCTCTTCCAGCAAACAGATATTATGATTTTACAGACTATTCCATCTCATATAAATCACCACGTAGAAATCTTTTTACTTCAGATTCAGAAATTTCATATGGATCTTTTTATAATGGAACTAAATTTTCACTTCAAAGTAGATTATCATATAGAAGACAACCCATTTTTAATATGTCTTTAAGACTAAATTATGATTCTATTAAGCTCGCTGAACCATACCCAACTAGAAATATTTGGCTTTTAAGTCCAAAATTTGAATTTACATTTTCAAAAAAGTTATTTTGGACAACATACACTCAATATTCAACTCAATCAGAAAACTTAGGAATAAATTCTAGACTTCAATGGAGATTTGCTCCTTTATCTGATGTATATTTAGTTTATAATGATAATTATTATACTAGTGATAAAATTATACCTCAACAACGATCAATAAATTTAAAAATCACATACTGGATAAATATTTAATATGAAAAAAACAGTTCTAACAATTCTTACAGTTTTTATGGTTTGTTGTAATTCAGATGAAAATGAAATGATTGTATCTGGGAATATAGACGGTCTTAGAAAAGGTACAATTTATCTTCAGAAACAGTTAGACTCAACAATAGTCTCTCTAGATTCTCTAGAAATAAAAGGAGATAACAATTTTAAATTAAATACAATAATTGATGAACCTGATATATTTTATCTATATCTAGATAAAGAAGATGGAGACTCTCTTAATGATATAATTACTTTTTTTGGAAATAAAGGAGAAATAACCATAAATACTTCACTTTCTACATTTGATTCTAGCTATGAAGTTTCTGGATCTAAGAATAGTGAGTTATTAAGAGAATATTTTTCAATTATAAGAAGGTATAACCTTCAAAATCTTGATTTATTAGAAACATACTATAATGCTCAGATTAATAATAATCAAAAAAGAATTGATTCAGTTAATAAAGAGCTTGAAGACTTAATAAGAAGAAAATATTTATACAGCTTAAACTTTTCGATTACTAATTCTGAAAATGAGATATCACCTTATATAGTAGGAAGTCAAATACCTGATGCTAACATAGATTTACTTAGAAAAGTTTATGATACATTGCCTGAAAATATAAAGGTCTCTAAATATGGTAAAGTTTTACTAGAACTTAGCATAGACTAGCCACTATACTCAACAAAATTCCTTGGGGTTTCATATAATACTACTTTAAGTTTATATTCTTCCTTAAAGTACTTAATTAGCCTGTTATAGATTAATATGGCAATATTTTCAGCAGATGGATTCAAAGATGAAAACTCCTCAATATCCAAGTTTAAATTTTTATGATCTAAATATTCTTCAATTTCTGATTTTATAATTTTTGATAGTTTTCCAATATCATAGACATAACCAGTCTCTGGATCAACTTCTCCAGTAAGACTAACAATTAATTCATAATTATGCCCATGAAAATTTTTATTAGAACATTTTCCAAAAACTTCATTATTTTTTTCATCAGACCAATCTGGCCTATATAACTTGTGAGCGGCATTAAAATGCGCTTTTCTACTTATTGTTAATTTCATTTGTTTAAATATTTATAAAAGTAATCAAAAGCTATTTTAAACCACACAGTATAATCATCACCATTTTTAATTATGTCTTTACTGAGAGTTTCCATATCAACCCATTTATAATCATCAGCTTCATCAAAGTTTAGAACTGGATCTTCATCATATACTCCGTAATAAACATGATCAAATTCATTTTCAGTTAATTCATTGTCAAGTTCAGCTTTATAAATAAAGTCATATACTTTTCTAAGATTAGTTTTAATTCCCATTTCCTCAAATAGCCTTCTATTAGCAGCATCCATAGTGTTTTCTCCATCTCTTGGATGACTACAACATGTGTTAGTCCATAATCCACCTGAGTGATATTTTGAAATAGCTCTTTTTTGTAAAAGAAGCTTATAATTACTGTTGAAAATAAATACAGAGAAAGCTCTGTGCAAAAGGCCTTTCTGGTGGGCTTCAAGTTTAGGCATTAAACCTACTTGATTATCATTTTCGTCAACAAGAATTACTTTTTCTGAAGACATCTAAAAAAATTAATAATTAACCTCTTCCTCTTCTTTGTCAATAAGTAGGCTTTCATATTCATCTTTTGGACCAACTATTATATCATCATAGTTTCTCATACCAGTTCCAGCAGGAATTTTATGACCTACAATAACATTTTCTTTTAGCCCTTCTAGCATATCATTTTTACCATTAACTGCAGCTTCATTTAAAACCTTTGTAGTCTCTTGGAATGATGCAGCAGATATAAATGATTTAGTTTGAAGAGATGCTCTAGTAATACCCTGTAATTGTGTTGAGGCAGTTGCCGATTTTGCGTCCCTGGCTTCAACTAATTTCTTGTCATCTCTTTTAAGAATTGAATTTTCATCTCTAAGATTTCTAGCTGAAACAAGTTGACCAACTTTAAGGTTTTCACTCTCACCAGCGTCTTCGATAACTTTCTTACCGTATAACATATCGTTTTGAGATATAAATTCATCTTTATAAGTAAGTTGATCTTCAAGGAACAATGTATCTCCTGGATCAATTATTTTAACCTTTCTCATCATCTGCCTAACAACCACTTCAAAGTGTTTGTCGTTAATTTTAACGCCTTGAAGTCTATAAACTTCTTGAACTTCATTAACAAGATACTGTTGAACAGCAGATGGACCTTTAATATTTAAAATATCATTTGGTGTAATTGAACCGTCAGAGAGTGGCATACCAGCTTTAATAAAGTCATTTTCTTGAACAAGAATTTGATTTGAAAGCTTAACTAGATACCTTCTAATATCTCCAAATTTAGATTCTACAATAATTTCTCTATTTCCTCTTTTAATTTTACCAAATGAAATAACTCCATCAATTTCAGATACAACAGCTGGATTTGATGGATTTCTGGCTTCAAATAATTCAGTAACACGAGGTAAACCACCAGTTATATCACCTGATTTAGCTGATTTTCTTGGAATTTTAACTAAAATTTTACCTTTATCTACTGATTCATCGTCATCTACCATTATATGGGCGCCAACAGGTAAATTGTAAGATCTTAGAGTAACACCCTTTTTGTCTTGTATTAAAAGCGTAGGGATTAACTTTTTATCTCTTGAGTCAGTAATAACTTTTTCTTTAAACCCAGTTTGCTCATCAATTTCAACTTGATATGTTTTTCCAATTTCAATATTTTCATAAATAATTTTTCCTGAAAATTCAGAAACAATAACACCATTAAATGGATCCCACTGACAAATAACATCTCCTTTAGATAGTTTCTGGCCATTTTTAATATTAAGATATGATCCATATGGAATATTTTTTGTGCTTAAAACATTTTTAGTTTTTGAATCTAAAACATTAATCTCAGAAGTACGTGAAATAACAATATTTGAAGATTTACCTTCATTATCCTTAGCTTTCACAACTTTTAAGTCTTCAATTTCAGCTATTCCATCAAATCTACTGATTAAAGAGTTTTCTTCAGAAATGTTACCTGCAACACCACCAACATGAAATGTTCTAAGTGTTAACTGAGTACCTGGCTCACCGATTGATTGAGCAGCTACAACACCAACTGCTTCACCTATCTGAACTGATTTTCCAGTTGCAAGATTTCTACCATAACAACTTGCACAAATTCCTCTTTTAGTTTCACAAGTTAAAGCCGATCTAACATCAACAGAAGTAATAAGAGTATTTTCAATTTTTGCAATAGCATTTTTATCTATTAATTTACCTCCTTCAATTAATACTTCATTAGTTGAAGGATCTATTACATCGTTAAGAGCAGTTCTACCTAGGATTCTTTCACCTAAAGTTTCTACAACTTCTTCATTCTTTTTTAGTGCGGTAACCTCAATTCCTCTCAGTGTTCCACAATCAAATTCATTAACTATAACATCCTGAGAAACATCTACAAGTCTTCTAGTTAAATATCCTGCATCCGCAGTTTTTAATGCAGTATCAGCTAAACCTTTTCTAGCACCGTGAGTAGAAATAAAATATTCTAGAATTGATAATCCTTCTTTGAAGTTAGATAATATAGGGTTTTCAATAATTTCTCCTCCACCTACATTAGACTTTTTAGGTTTTGCCATAAGACCTCTCATCCCAGTTAACTGTCTGATTTGTTCTTTAGAACCTCTAGCACCTGAGTCAAGCATCATATAAACTGAATTAAATCCTTGTTGATCTTCACTAATCTGTTTCATTGCAAGTTCAGTAAGTGTTGCATTTGCCGAAGTCCATACATCGATTACTTGATTATACCTTTCATTATTTGTAATTAGACCCATATTGTAGTTACCTATAATACCATCTACCTGATTGTTTGCATCATCAATAAGAGGTTGTTTTTGTTCAGGAATAATAATATCACCCAAACTAAAAGACAAACCACCTTTAAAGGCAAAAGTATAACCAAGGTCTTTAATTTTATCAAGGAAATCAGCAGTTTCAGGGACACTAGTTACATGTAATATTTGTCCAATAATTTCTCTTAAATTCTTTTTTGTAAGAACTTCATTAAAGAAACCTGCCTTTTGTGGAACAACTTCGTTGAAGAATATTCTTCCAGGTGTAGTTTCTATTAAATCAAATGAATCATCAGACTCAGGTGTTTTAATTCTACACTTAATTATAGCGTTTAAATCAACTATTTTTTCGTTATAAGCCATATTAACTTCTTCTGGAGAGTAAAAAGTTAATCCTTCACCTTTTAATTTAAGAGAATCCGAAGACTTTCTAGATTTAGTCATATAATATAAACCTAAGACCATATCTTGAGATGGAACAGTAATAGGTGATCCATTAGCAGGATTTAGAATATTATGCGAGCCTAACATTAAAAGCTGAGCCTCAAGAATTGCTTCCGGACCTAAAGGAAGGTGGACAGCCATTTGATCACCATCAAAGTCAGCATTAAATGCAGTACATGTTAAGGGATGTAGCTGAATTGCTTTACCTTCGATAAGCTTAGGCTGAAATGCTTGGATTCCTAACCTGTGAAGGGTTGGAGCTCTATTTAGCATTACAGGATGTCCCTTTAGAACATTCTCTAGTATATCCCAAACAACTGGTTCTCTTCTGTCAATGATTTTTTTTGCAGACTTTACAGTTTTAACTATCCCTCTTTCAATAAGTTTTCTAATTATAAAGGGTTTGTATAATTCTGCAGCCATGTCTTTTGGAAGACCACATTCATATAATTTAAGCTCTGGACCAACAACAATAACTGATCTTGCTGAGTAATCAACTCTTTTACCAAGAAGATTCTGTCTAAAACGACCTTGTTTACCTTTTAGGGAATCTGATAGTGATTTAAGAGGTCTGTTAGATTCTGTTTTAACAGCAGAGGATTTTCTTGTATTATCAAATAATGAGTCAACAGATTCTTGAAGCATCCTTTTCTCGTTTCTTAATATAACTTCAGGTGCCTTAATCTCAACTAATCTCTTCAGTCTGTTATTTCTTATAATTACTCTTCTATATAAATCATTTAGGTCTGAAGTAGCAAATCTACCTCCATCTAATGGTACAAGTGGTCTTAATTCTGGCGGTATAACAGGTATAACTTTTACCACCATCCACTCTGGAAGATTCTCTTTTCTTTCATTTCCATCTTTGAAAGATTCTACTACTTGAAGTCTTTTAAGTGCTTCTGTTTTTCTTTGTTTAGAAGTCTCGTTATTTGCTTTATGTCTAAGTTCATATGAAAGCTCTTCAAGATCAATTCTTGATAGTAACTCAATTAAACATTCAGCTCCCATCTTAGCAATAAATTTTCTTTCATCTGAGTCATCTAAAAATTGATTATCAGCCGGAAGACTCTCCATTATTGTTAAATATTCTTCCTCAGTAAGAAAATCCATTTTATTTACAAGTTCACCTTCTGCATTTTTTGCTTCACCTGGCTGAATGACAACATATCTTTCATAATATATAATCATATCAAGCTTTTTAGAAGGCAAACCTAGAAGATAACCTATCTTATTAGGTAGTGACTTAAAATACCATATGTGTGCTACAGGAACTACTAAGTTAATGTGACCGACTCTATCTCTTCGAACTTTTTTTTCTGTTACCTCGACACCACACCTATCACAAACAATACCCTTATATCTAATTCTCTTATATTTGCCACATGCACACTCATAATCTTTTACGGGACCAAAAATCCTTTCACAAAAGAGTCCATCTCTTTCAGGTTTATGGGTTCTATAATTAATAGTTTCTGGCTTGAGAACCTCTCCTCTTGAGTTACCAAGTATTACTTCAGGAGATGAAAGACCAATTGAAATGGTATTAAACCTCTTTTGCGTCAATAATTCGTTATTTTTTGCCATTTTTATATGTAATTTATTTTTCTTCTAATCGAATGTCTAAACCAAGACCTTTTAATTCATGCAT
>MDTG01208307.1_pt1 | contig 10099 bp, 10 predicted proteins | sample 811421 | NCBI WGS metagenome assembly MDTG01 (sample SAMN05326645, study PRJNA326480) | marine metagenome | isolation source: seawater | place: Pacific Ocean: South East | collected 2011 | reverse complement strand
TTTGAAGATATTGCAGCTATTGCAAGACACGGACTTAATAGTATTAGAGAAAAAGAAAAGTTTATTCAAACTCAATTAGTAAAAAATGCTCGCATACCACGAAAAGATTTTCTTGCTTTATATCCTGAAAATTTAACCAAGATTAGATGGGTTGATGCTTTGATGAAAGAAAAAAAATATAAGAAAGATCTTTTAGAAAAAGTAAAACAAGACGTTGTGATTGCTCAAAAAGATATATTAGATATTGAGAACAAAATTGGACTGAGCATTAAAGAAATTAAAGAAATCAATCGAAATATGTCTATGGGTGAAACAAAAATGCGGAGAGCCAAAAAAGACATGGTTGAAGCCAACTTAAGACTGGTCATATCAATTGCCAAAAAATATACAAATAGAGGTCTTCAGTTCTTAGATCTAATTCAAGAGGGAAATATTGGTCTTATGAAAGCGGTTGATAAGTTTGAATACAGAAGGGGTTATAAATTTTCTACATATGCGACCTGGTGGATAAGACAGGCGATTACTAGATCAATAGCTGACCAAGCAAGGACAATAAGAATACCAGTTCATATGATTGAAACAATCAATAAACTTAACAGAGTTTCACGTCAAATGATGCAAGATATGGGAAGAGAGCCAACTCCAGAAGAGTTAAGCAAGGAACTTGATATGCCTGAGGATAAAGTCAGAAAAGTTCTCAAGATCGCTAAAGAACCAATTTCAACTGAAACACCAATTGGAGATGATGAAGATTCAAGCTTAGGTGATTTCATTGAAGATACAGTTATCGAATCACCATTAGAAAACGCAACTGAGGAAAGTCTCCATTTTGCTACAGATGATGTCTTAGCATCTTTAACAGCAAGAGAGGCTAAAGTTTTAAGAATGCGGTTTGGCATTGGTATGAATACTGATCATACACTGGAAGAAGTTGGCAAACAGTTTGATGTTACCAGAGAAAGAATAAGACAGATTGAAGCTAAAGCTTTAAGAAAGTTAAGACACCCTAGTAGATCAAGTCATTTGAAAAGTTTTTTAGACGAATAAAGTTATTTCCAACTTCCTTTCCTTCCAGAAAGATCCCACTTAATTCTTGATCGCATTAGTTTTATTCTTCTTTCAACATATAGTCTTGCGAACATATCGCTGATATGGGTTAAGGGCAGATATGACTTTGAACCAAGACCATCGATAATTTTTAAAATAATTTTTTCGTTGTCATAACCAAGAACTATATTGTGAGGAATAATATTCTTAGTTAACACTAAGGACGATCTTAACCATGACTCAAATTCGTTTATGGCGTTTTCAATTTCATCAGTAATACCAAAGGTGAATAAATATTTCTCCAATGTAATCGCTATGTTTTTTTTGTTATCTCTAATTAATTCAGTTTCCGAAGCAAGACCAATGGATGTTTCAACCATCCCATACCATTTTGCTAAATGCTTCCATTTATCTTGATTATTATTTTTTAGTGCCCTTTGATTATATGCAATTTGTTCTCGCATATTATCATCGAAAATTTTATTACTTCTAAACTTTTTGAACCAAGGAGCATTTTCTCTTACCTTTTTTAAATTCCCTTCAATTAAGACCTTTAAACAGCGATTATTATTATGAGGGTGAACAAAACATTTTCTGTTTCCCCCTTGTGCAAAAGGAGTCAAACCAGACAGATTAATCATAATTCTTAAAAGTCATTCTTAGGCAAAGTAGATATTTTGCTTATATTTTTTTATCTTAAAAAAGTTTATCATGTTGATTATGATAAGTACTATTTTTAAACAAATAATTTGTTCGATAATAATATTATTTCTTTGGTCCATAGTATATGCAATTAAAAGAAACATTTTTCCGAATGATATTGTTTTTTATGAGTCAATTTTATTTTCATTCTTCTTATTTTTGATCTTATTTCTTTTTTTAAAATCCTTTGAAATAAGATTCAAAAAAATAATCAGTTATTCAATATTGCCATCTTTTCTACTTGTAACATTATTTAATGCAACGGTTCCTACTATTTTAGATAGATCAGTCTCAATAACGGTTCTAGGAACATTGAAGAAGTCAGAATCTTCTGTAGGAATTGACCATATTAATAAATCTTTTCAGCAAATATATGTAATTAATGAAAATGCTGTTGAGATTAGACTCAAAGAACAAATAGCTAACGGTAATGTGGTTCAAAATGATTTTGATGAATATGCTTTAACTCGAAAAGGGGAGTTTATTACAGATGTAATGTTGCACCTTACATACATCTACAATCTCAACAATTCATATGTCGATCAATAAAACTCTAGTTCTAGGTATATCAAATATCGGCCTATCTTTTATTTTTGCGTCGTATATTTATACAGAATGGGGATATGATTTTGGTGATTACTATGCAACGGCAATGCATATGTTTAATAATGATTATCAGCTTTACACTGAAGCCTTTCAGTCTAAAGGACCAATTTACTTCATTTTTATTGGGCTAATTTCAGCATTTATAGGATGGGGCTATCAACAAGCACATATAGTACTTTCATTAACTATAGCCTTATATATCTTTAGCTCGTGGAAGCTTACTGATTTATTTAAATATGAATTTATTTATAAACTTTTTTTAGTATGCATATTTACTATTCCTCTAATATCACTTAATTCAAATTCTAGCATTGCTCTTTTCACAGTATCTTTAACAAATTTTGGAGTATATTATTTATTCATTTTTTTTGAGAAATTAAATACGCCATCTTTTAAAAAAAATAATATTCTTATCTTCAATAAATCAATATTAATTTTTTTTATAGCCTTTTTGACAAGAATAGACACATTAATTTATCTTTTACCGTCTTTTCTTGTTTACATTTATGCCCTTTATTTAAAAAAATTACAGTTTAATTTTTTATTAAAAAATTTTTTGATAATGTTAGCTTTCCTAACGATTATATTTTGCCTAATTTTTTATTCTCTAAACATTAATATAGATGATTTTTTGTATTTAAATTTTTCTTTTAACGTTTGGTATAAAGAGAACTTACTAACAGATGGCTCGTTATTTTATAGACCAGATCAATTTTTGTTTCTAATGAAAACATTTTTATTTCCTTTATCAGTTTTGATTTTGTTTTTCGTCACACTTTTTGATAATAAGTTAAAAAATTCAGTGTTACAAAAAAATAAATTTTATTTATCAATGATAATATTTATGTGTGCTTTTATTGCGCTTATTTATGCAAGATCTGACAAGGTATACCATGCTCTTATAATTGTTACACCAATGATTCTTTTCTGCTCTCTATTTTTTGATTATCTAAGAGCATTTTTTGAACAACGCTTTAAAAGAATTTTATATTATGTTTTTATTTTAATCTTAGGTATAAATATTTATGGAATATATCCAGGACTTGTAAATATTATAAATAATTCTCAAAACGGATTTGAACAACCAAAACAGTACAAAGAGGCAAATGAATTTATTTCTAATTACAATATAAAATATATTCTTGGTAATGACGGATGGATATCAGTTTTTTCAAAGAATTTAAATGAAAAACCAATAAATTCTATATTAAATGAACATTTTTACAGATGGGATAACTATTTTGATCATGAATATATTAGAAAGTCTCACAATTTATTGATTGGAAAAAATAACGAATATTTTCTTATTGATAGACAACATCTAATTAGTACTCAAATTTATGGTAATAATCAAAACTTTAAAGAGATAATTTCTGTTTCTTCAAAAATTACATCAGGGGATTTTTATGACCTTTATGTAATTGCTAATTGATTCTTAAAAGGTTTTGTGATGTATAATTTAGCTTAAGTAATTTAATAAAATACATACACTTCAATATGATTTCCATAATCATAAAACTTATTCGAATAAAACATTGGATAAAAAACTTATTTGTTTTCGTGCCAATTTTTATTTCAGGAAATATTTTTGATACATTCTTGTTAGTACAATCTTTATTAATATTTTTAGTTTTTTGTTTTGTTTCTAGCTCTATATATGTATTTAATGACATTATTGATATAAATAGAGATAAAGCTCATCCAATTAAAAAAAACAGACCATTAGCAAGTGGTAAATTATCAATATCTTACGCAATACTTATAATAATTATATTAATGACATTGTCATTATCTATTTTAAATGTTTTAGATTTTAGAGGCTTTAATGTAATTCTTGCATATTTCATTATTAATATAATTTATTCTTTATATGTTAAACATGTTCCAATTTTAGATATTGTTTCAATTTCAACTGGATTTGTCTTAAGAGTAAATGCAGGTCTTGCAGTTACAGGTTTAAGTGGTTCATTTTGGTTAATTGGGTTAACTTTTTCTTTGAGCATGCTTTTAGCAGTTGGAAAAAGAAAAGGCGAGTTAAAAATAAAGAATGAAGGTTTATCAAGACCCTCTCTAAAGGGATATACTTTTGATTTTTTAAATCATCTACAAGGCATATTTACAACGATTGTAATGATTTTTTATATTCTCTATACTTTTTTTACTGATAATTTTCCTGGAAATATGGATTTATTATTGTACTCATCTTTTTTTGTAATCATTGGTTTATGTAGATATTTGCAAATAAACTTTTCATTAAAAAGTATCGATGAACCCACCGATATACTTTATAAAGATAAGTTTCTTTTATTAATTGTAATGCTGTGGATAGCATACATTTTATATTGTCTTGGTTAAAGACCTCGAATTTATGCAAAAAAAATTTCAAATCTCTTTAATAGAAACAATACTAAAATATAATAATATTTCTGCTGATGCAAAATTGGTACAGATTTATCTTTGTTCTCAAATTAATAAGATGCCTGACTATATGAAATTACCAATATATATTATTGGAGTAATGTTAAATGTATACTCAGTAGTTACTTCACTGAAAATTTTTTCTAAATTAGATATTAAAAAAAGGATACAAATATCAATAATCTTAAGACAATTACCAATTTTTAAGATATTTTTTAGATTCTTTGAATCAATAACTATTCTAAAAGGATTAGAAATTAGCAAATGAATAAAAAAGATTTCAAAATAGTTGTAATTGGATCAGGTCCTGGAGGTTGTGTACCAGCTGTAATGTTTGCTGAAAAAGGCTTAGATGTTCTAATGATTGAGGCAGGGTCAAATTTTTCAAACAAATTTGTTGATGAGTATTCTTCCTCAGAGCTTAATCTAAAGTATAGAAATGCTGGCTTAACTGCAGCCATAGGAAATCCAATCATTAATTATGCTGAAGGCAACTGTGTAGGAGGTGGCAGTGAAATCAATAGCGGTTTATTTCATGAAATACCTGATCAGGTTTTGAAGAAATGGGAGCTAAAAAATAATATTACTTTTAATAGAAATGATCTTAAAAATGCATATTCAGAAATAAAAAAAAGCATTAATGTTAGTTTTATGCCTGAAAATAAGATTCCTGAAGCCTCACTGCTTTTAAAAAATACTAGTGATAAATTGGGATGGGAGTGTAATGAAATTCCAAGATGGTATAAATATAATTCTGATGGATCTTCAAAAAAACAATCTATGTCAGAAACATATATACCAAGATTTATAGATGCAGGTGGTAAATTGCTTACGAATGCAACAGTTGATTTAATAAAAAAACAAAATAATAGAAATACTGTCAATGTTTTACTTGAAGATGGATCACAAGATATATATACATGTGACTATCTTTTTATAGCATGTGGCTCCATTCATAGTCCTTTCTTACTCCTAAAGAGCGGCATTAAAAAAAATATTGGAAAAGGATTAAAGATGCATCCTTCCTTTAAATTTACTGCTATATTTGATAAGGCTGTCAACAAAGATGATATGGGTGTTCCAGTTCATCAAGTGAAAGAATTTTCTCCAGAAATAAGTATTGGGTGTTCAATAAGTAATAAGCCCTTTCTTGGAATATCTTTAAATGAAACTAATAATCTTGAATTGATAGAAAATTGGAAAAATATGGCTACATATTACTCGATGATTTGTCCAAAAGGTCAGGGTAAAGTTACTAAATTGCCTTTCTTTAAATCTCCATTTGTTACATTTAATTTGTCAAAGGAGGACAAAGATAATTTAAGAAAAAGTATCTTGTTACTCGGTAATTTATTATTTGAAGCTGGGGCGATCAAATTATTTCCATCGTCAAATTCACGAGAAATATCTTCAATAGATGAATTAAAAACTTTTGAAGAAATGCCTATTAGTAAATTAAATCTTATGACAATACATCTTTTTTCTTCTATTCAAATGGGAGGTAACAAGAATTTACATCCAGTTACGTCAGAAGGTTGTCTTAGGGAAGATGATTCAATTTATATTTCAGATGGTTCAATTTTATGTGATTCACCCTCTGTAAATCCTCAAGGAACTATAATGGCATTGACGCATTTAAATGCATTGAATTTTATTGAGAGAATAAAAAATGAAATTTGACTACGATAATGTCTATATAACCGGATCAAATGGATGGCTTGGAAAAAAATTAATTGAATCATTTTTTATCGAAGATTCAGAGTGTATTGTCTTCAAGAAAAAAGACAGCTTGAAGGTTAATTGCCTAATAACACCAGATGAGTCTGATAATTTTATTAAATCAATTTCAAAAGATATTAGGGTTTTAGCGGGTGATATTGTCAATAAAGATGATTGTTATGATTTCTTAGAAGCATCAACAGGAGATAATATATTAATTCACGCAGCTGGACTAATTCATCCAAAAAAAGTTCAAGACTTTTTTAAAGTTAATTTAGAGGGCACGAAAAATATTGTAAATGAAGCGTTAAATAAAAAATTTAAAAAGATAATTGTAGTTTCATCTAATTCACCATGTGGGTGTAATAAAAATAATACTGAGTCTTTTAATGAAAAATCACCCTATAACCCTTATATGAATTATGGAAAGTCAAAAATGTTAATGGAAAATTTTCTTAATAAAAAAATATTAGACGGGCATGATATAACAATTATCAGGCCGCCATGGTTTTATGGTGAAAATATGCCAGAAAGACAAATAACATTTTATAACATGATAATATCCGGTAAATTTCCTTTTGTAGGAGATGGCAAAAATGTCAGGTCAATAGCAAATGTTAAAAATATAGTTCAAGGAATCATATTATCTGCGATCATAAATAAATCCAAGGGGCAAACATACTGGATTGCAGACAAAGATAATCTATCAATGAATCAGATAGTCAAAACTATTCAAGAAGTATTCACAAATGAGTTTGACATAAAGTGCAAAAAAAATAACATCTACCTTCCTTATTTTGTTGGCCAAATAGCAGAGCTAATAGATTATACTCTTCAAAAACTTGGACTTTATCACCAGAAGTTCCATGTGTTATCTGAAATGAATAAAAATATAGCATGTGATATTAAAAAAGCTGAAGATGAGCTTGGATATATGCCAAAAATAAGTTTGTATCAAGGTACAAAAATTGCTTATGAGAAATACTTAAAGTCAAATGGATCATAAAAAGTCAGCTTTAATAACTGGTGGATCAGGATATTTTGCAGAGTCATTAGTAAAAAAACTTATTGGTCAAGGTTTTAAATGCTCAATTTTAGATATCAATAAACCAAGTAAAGATATTATTGAAAAGGTAACTTATTATCAAGTTGACATAAGAGACAGAGATGGAGTATTTAATGCATGTAAGAATATTGAATATATATTTCACAACGTTGCTCAGGTTCCACTAGCAAAAGATAAAGAATTATTTGATTCTGTAAATATCTATGGGACAAAAAATATAATCCAAGCTGGTTTGCAACACAATTGTAAGCATCTAGTTTATACATCGTCTTCTGCTATTTTCGGTGTTCCTGATACTAATCCAGTTGATGAAACAACAATTCCTAGACCACAAGAAGCTTATGGAGAAGCAAAGCTTAAAGGCGAACAAGCATGTATTGAAAGTAGAAATCAAGGTATGCAAATTTCAATTGTGAGACCAAGGACAATATTAGGACATGGAAGGCTAGGTATTTTTCAAATTTTATTTGAATGGATCTATGAGGGTAAAAAGGTACCAGTTTTTGATAAAGGTGATAATTTATATCAATTTATTCATACTGATGACCTTGCAGAAGCATGTATACTAGCAGCGATAAAAGGTGGAGATGAAACTTATAATATTGGCGCATCAAACTTTAATACTATGAGAGGAACACTAGAGTCATTAATAAAATATGCAAAAACCAATTCTAGTATTCGATCGGTTCCAAGCACTTTAATTGTTCCATTAATGAAATTATCTAGTTTTCTTAGATTATCTCCTTTAGGTCCATATCATGCGCTAATGTATGGAAAATCAATGTATTTTGATATAACAAAAGCTCAACAAGAACTTGGCTGGGAACCAAAATACTCAAATGAAGAAATGATCATTGAAAGCTATGAGTATTATATTCAAAATAGAGAACAAATATTAAATGAAAATTCAAAAAAGAGTCCTCACAAATCAGCTATTAAACAAGGCGTCCTATCATTAATAGGAAGATTTTTGTAATGAATTTATTTAGCTGGGTATTAATATTTTTAGCAGGAATTAACTCAACTATTGGTAATATTTTGCTTAAGAAATCTCAATTAACAACCAATTTCTTAAGTAGTGTGTTGAGTCCTACTTTCATAGCAGGCTGTTTTTTTTATTTTTTAAATGTCTTGCTTTTTGCATATGCTTTAAAGGAATTGGATGTTTCAAAAGCATACCCAGTTCTTGTTTCAACTTCATTTATAACATTATCATCAGTTGGCATTTTCCTATTAGATGAATCACTAAGCTTTCTTAACATACTGGGAATATTAATTGTTCTCATCGGAATTTTCTTAATAGTTAGATGAAGAAGCTGTACTTATTTGATTTTGATGGAACAATCTCAACTAAGGATTCAATGATATATTTTTTTTATTTCATTCATCCAAAATTCATTTTCTTTACTAAATTTATCCATTCTTCCATATATGTAATTATTTACTTATTAAGAATAAGATCTAAAGATGAAACAAAATCTAAAGTATTAGAAATTTTTTTAGGTGAATTTAGTAAAAACGAACTTATAAAGCATGCAAAAAATTTTGTTCCATACTTTAGCAAGTTTATTAGAGAGAGTTCAAAAGACTATATTAAAAATAATGTTAAAAATGATCCCAATAATGCTCAAGCTTTCATTGTTTCAGCTTCAATGGATATTTGGATAGATCCAATTGCTTCTCATTTAAACCTTAATGCAATATCAACAAAATCCTTATTTATTAATGAAAAATTTTATGGTATCGATGGAAATAATTGTAATAATCAACAAAAAGCTATCAGAATAAAAGAAGAAATAGATTTAGATAAGTTTGATTTGATATTAGCATTTGGGAACTCAAAAGCTGATCAAGATATGTTAGATCTTGCTGATAAAAAGTTTTATAACTATTTTAGTTAAGAATTATTAACTTATTTTAATCAAAGAATTATTCAATTATAATCTTTTACGAAATTGATAATAAACAATAGTCTTTAATAAAAGCTTATTAAATAACTTTTTCAGATGTTTTTTGAACGATGCCAATTAGCATTAATTTACTAAGGGCCTGTAGCTCAGTTGGTTAGAGCAGTACACTCATAATGTATTGGTCCCAGGTTCGAGTCCTGGCGGGCCCACCAATTGAATAGAAATTAAAACATTTAATTTAGTTTTTTGCGAAATCTTTTAAAGTTTTGAATAAAGCATTAATATCTCCATCACTCGTATTAAGTATTGATGAAAATTCTTCTTTTTGAGTTCTTGCTAGGCTAAGCCCCTCTATTATCAGATCTCTAATCAAAGGTCTTTCTGGGTTTTTTGTATAAATTCTCCAATCAATTTTTACCTCTGGTCTCTCCTCGGTACCTTTTAACAAACTGTTAACAATGGTGTATTTATCACTTAATATTTCTTTTCCATAAACATCTATTTCTGGATTTGTATACTCGGCTAATCTACTTGAAAAACTTTTTAAAAAATAATTTTCAAATAACTTTAGATATTGTTTTTTTTGATTATCATTTAAATTTTTTCTGGCTGAACCAAGCGAGTAAAAACC
>MDTG01096752.1_pt1 | contig 10099 bp, 11 predicted proteins | sample 811421 | NCBI WGS metagenome assembly MDTG01 (sample SAMN05326645, study PRJNA326480) | marine metagenome | isolation source: seawater | place: Pacific Ocean: South East | collected 2011 | reverse complement strand
TGATTGCCGATGGCCTAGCCAACCTAATGCAACAGTGATCGATAAGTTGTGGGCGGAGGCCCAAAAGAGCTTTCCCAGCCTCGGCGAGGACAATCAGGTCCGCTCTCTCGGCGTTGACGCCGAGACAAACACACAAATTTTCGAGCACATCAAAACCCGCGACAAAGCGGCGACCTGTAGCTTACCCTGGGTGACCGAAGCGAACGGCTTCCCCAACTTTGAACCCGGCACGCCCATCGTGCACTGTGACTACGTCGGCACACCTCACCTCATCGTGCGGGTCACCGATGTGCGCAAAACCATCTTCGGGGACATCGGTTGTGCGGAGTCCTCTCTTGATGTCCCGCCCGTGCAGAACCCGGAGGTGTGGATGCCTCTCCATCGCAAATACTAGAACGGGCTGCTGGCCGCTTATCGGCGCGAATGCACTGACGATATGCCGGTGCTGATCGAGCCTTTTGACTACGTGGGCGAGGTAATCTGATGGCGATTCCAGCGCGCAGCCCCTACATCGTCATTGGGGCCGGGATTCACGGGCTTAGCACCGCCTACCACCTAGCGTTGCAGCTCAAAGCGACCGGTAAGGGTGACGGCCGAGACATCATGATTCTCGACAAATCGGGTATCTGCTCGGGCGCGACGGGTATTGCCTGCGGGGTGATTCGTAATAACTACTTTCAGCCCGCCATGCGCGAGCTGATGGCCCACTCCGTGAACATTTGGGAGAGCGACCCCAAGACCTATAGCTACCACCCCGTGGGCTACATGCAAATCAGCTGTGAATCCATGAGACAGGATGTGGCGGCGATTCATGCCCAGCAACAGGCGATTGGCTATAAATCAGTCTTCATCGAGGGCGCCGCCGAGAGTGAGCGCTACATGAAGGGGCTGTTCTCGGACTGGCGCGCACAGGGCATCACCTCCGTCCTCCATGAGATGCCCGGTGGTTACGCCAACAACTCCAAAGCGATGGTTGGATTGGCAGCCAAAGCCGAAGCGCTGGGCGTGCGCATCATCAGCGGCATTACCGTCAAAGCGCTCGAGAGTGACAATAGTCATGCCATCACCGCAGTCGATACCGACCGGGGTCGCATAGAGTGCGATTACGCGGTGATCGCCGCGGGCCCTTGGGTGAGGAGTTTCTGGGAAATGCTGGAACTCCCGATGGAAATCGGCATCCGTAATCCGGCAACCAGTGAGGTTAGCGAGGGGATTCCCATGTGGATTTACTGGTCACTGCAAGAAGGCACGCTGGGCGTCGACCCTAACCTTCAGGTGACCAATGACGGCGTTATGCCACCCGTCCTGCATATCGATACCGATGCGCCGCTCTACTCCGATGAGGATGGGAGGCTGCTCACCGATCAACTTTGGGGTATCTACTACAAGCCCGATTTTCACTTTGGCGGCGTGCAGGGCGGAGCCGCTCCCTTTACCGTCGACAAGCCAGCGGCAGACGTTTCAGTGGACCCCTACGGGCCGGCCTCACCGGAATTTGTGGTCGGCGCGGAGTTCGCGGAGATGTGGGTGTCGGCACTTGCGCACTGCCAAGAGCGCTTTTCGAGCACTCTGCCCCAATTCAAAAAAGAACCCTCGGGCGGCATCGGCGCCTTCACGCCCGACAGCTTTCCAGTGTTCGATACTATGCGAGAGAATTGCTTCGTGATCGCCGACTCCAACCACGGTTACAAAATGATCGGCGTGGGCGACCTGGTCGCGCAGACCATCTGTGGCGACAAGCCCGGGCTTCTCGATCCGTTTCGTTTTTCACGCTACGCAGAGGGAGACCTGCATCCGGTGTCTAACAGCCCCTTTCCATGGAGCTAAATGGCTAATTTATGATGCTTTTTAGCACCCTCCCTAGCCGTGATGGATCGCACTAGAGCCGCAGAGAAAAAATCATTTTCCACAATCGGCGGCAGACGTACACTTTCGCCATTCGACCACGAAAACGCTTGCCATGACGCCCACCGACACACTCGCCTCCACCGCAGCGGCTAGCCCTCATGGCGCGGCTAACCCCGAAATTTCTTACAGTGCCGCACTACCCAATCGGGCCTATACCAGTCACGAAGAATGGCTGAAAGAGCGGGATACGGTCATCGCCCAAACCTGGGCGGGGCTGGGATTCAGCAGTGATATTGCCGAGCCTGGCAGCGTCTACCCGGTCACGTTTATGGGACTGCCACTGGTGATGGTGCGTGACCAGCACGGCCGCGCGCGGGTGTTTCACAATGTGTGTCGGCACCGCGGCATGCAACTGGTCGCCGAAGCCGGTGACGCCGGCTTGGCCATCCGGTGCCCGTATCACAAGTGGGGCTATGACCTCAGCGGACAACTCAAAACGACCCCTAATATCGGCGGCATGGGCGTGCATGAGGTGGCCGGCTTTGATTGCGCTGATCACGCCTTGACCGGGGTCCGTTGCGATGAGTCGATGGGCGTGGTCTTTATCAACCTGTCCGGTGATGCCCCCGCGTTGTCGGCGCATCTGGAGCCGCTGCTATCGCGCTGGCGCGAACTCGCTGGGCCGGCATTCGACGAGCAGCTCATCGCTGATACCGGTGAATTCGGCTCAATGGCGCTGGTGCTGAACGGCAACTACAAGCTGGCGGTGGAGAATTACTGCGAGTCCTACCACCTGCCCTTCGTCCACCCCGACCTGAATACCTACTCGCCCCTCGATGCGCACTACAACCTGACCGTTGATCCGCTCGCCTCCGGTCAGGGCACCCGGGTATACGATTTGACCCGGGGAGACAGCGAGCCGCTACCGCAGTTTTCAGAGTGGGATCGTGTGCGCCTCAAAACCGCGGAATACCTGTCTCTCTACCCCAACGTATTGCTGGGCATTCAAGCCGACCACTTCTTCGTCATTCTGCTGATGTCAGAGGCCGTGGATCAGACCCGTGAGCGACTGCAATTTTTATATGCCGGCGCCGGTGCCATCGGCGATTCGTATCGGGAGAGACGGGAAAGCCTGCATGCCGCCTGGAGCATTGTGTTTGCAGAGGACATCTCGGTGGTAGAGGGCATGCAAAGAGGTCGCGCCTCCCCTGCCTTCGACGGCGGACTGTTCACGCCACTCATGGATGTCCCCACGCACCATTTTCACCAGTGGTTTCTCTCACGCCTTGAGAAGAACACCACTCGCGCGGTGAGCTGACATAAAAAAACCCCGCACAAGGCGGGGTTTTGCATCACGTAGGGCAGAGCCTACTCGACCCGTGTCACCATGGCGCTGGCTGTGAGGATGGTGCGGTCAGGACGAATCACCGTGTACTCATACTTGAACTGATTCGCATCCTCGGGCATCACAGACAGTGACCAGGTATCGACGTACTCGTCTTCACCCTCAACCAGGCCACTTTCTGAAGCGTCAGTTTTGAATTTGATGACGCCCCCCTCTGACGAGACAAGTCTCGCCACCGGCTTGTTCATCAGCCCACAGTAATGTGTCGACACCACCGTGCCCTCCTGCACGTTGAAAATATTGAGCATCTCAACGTCGTCTTCACTGCTCTCCTCGAGTAGCGCACTGCCATTGGACTTGCTGGTGTAGTTCAGCTGCAGATTCACCGCGGTCCCATCCGACTTGGCCAGAGTCCCTTGCCACTGCCCCTCTAGCTGCATAAGGCCCGCAAAAGCCTGATCGATCATGGCATCGTCCGCCATGGCGAGCGTTGACAGCGTGGCCGCAACGCAGACGGCTGCGATTTGCTTCATTTTTATGAGCATTCTTCTCTCCTCCTGATTATCGGCGAATAGCGGTCGCGGCGAAGCTGTAGTCTTCGCAGCTCAGCATGGCACTCCAAGCAGCTTCAAGCTCCGACCCAGACCAGGACGCCATGCCGGCCTCAACAGCCGCCTCATCGGTGAACAAATCCAGCCAAACCAGATCAGCATCGTTCTGCTCAAACTGCGGCTCCATGATGTAGTAGCCATAGTCGCTGGAGGCGCCCTCATCCAGCCAGGCGTCGTAGCTTGCCCTGAAGGCATCGAAGCTCGCCTGATCGAAGCCGTCGTTCAGGTTGCAGAAACTAAAGGTGGGCATAAACGTGCCCCCCTCAGGCGTGTTGGTCACGTCGCTGTCGCGCCCACCTGCGGGTTTGAAAGTAAAGACGTTGCCATCCTCGTAAGACAACGCATCACCAACCTCGGCGCGCCAGGCTTCACCGTCATTGGCATTCCAGTCTGCCCAAGCTTGGTCCCGGGCCTCAGTGGATGGCCACAGCACGACCCAGATCAGATCGAAATCGTCGGTCTCAAACTGTGGCTTTAAAATATTGGCAGCAAGCATTGGATAGCCGCCGGCATCAATGCGGGCATTCCAGCGCGCCACGATGTCTGTCAGCTGCTCATCAGTAAGATCCGGCGACGCTTTATTCCAGATGTAATCCACCGTCGTATCGTCGGCCGGCGCACTGGCTTCTGCCGGCACTGCAGGCGCGGCTGGCACCTCCGGCATGGCTGGTTCCTGGCTTTGACCGCACCCGGACACAAGCGCCGCGGATGCGAGTATTGCAATCAGCATTTTCATAAAGAGCCCCTTTTTAGTTTATGCGGCGACACGCCACTGACAATACAACCGCAAACAAGATCTCACCTCAAGGCCGGAAGCCCTGAAATCACCGACTATTTACCCTGTGGAAGCACTCACACGAGGCTACATCTTCGGGTGCTGACTGACGGTACCTCCCTCCACCGCGTACTGACCACCCGTGCAAAAACTGGCTTCATCTGAGGCTAAAAAGACCGCCATGGCGGCAACCTCCTCGACGGTACCCATTCGATTGAGCGGCGACATGCGGTTGCAGGCCTCTTCGACCTCAGGCGTCTGCTCAATCGCAGTCTTCAGGATATTGGTCAACGTCGCACCGGGGTGGATCGAATTACACCGGATGTTCAGTCCCTCGTTGGCGCAAAATACTGCTACTGATTTGGTCAAACCCACCACGCCTGCTTTAGAGGTGGTATACGCGACATCAGGTATCGCCAGAAAGGACGTGGACGAGGCGGTGTTAATGATGGAGCCGCCTCCGCCACCCGGGTTCTCGCGCATCAGCGCAATCGCCATCTGGCATCCCAGCATGACACCCGTGAGATTTATACTCATCAGGCGCTGCCATGCCTCGACGGTCACAGCGGTGATATCGAGACTGCTGACAATACCGGCATTGTTCACCAAGGTGTCGAGTCGGCCGTATTTGTCTGAGATGGTGCCTTGCAACTGCTGCCAACTGTCTGGTTCGCTGACATCAAGCATGATGAACTCCGCGCCACACTCGGCGGCGATCTTAGCGCCGTTCGGTTCATCGATATCCGCCAGCAAGACGCTGGCGCCTTCGCTCCGAAAACGACGCACTATGCCCTCGCCAATACCCGATGCGCCACCGGTCACTACCGCCACTTTGTCCTGCAACCGACCCGCCATACCGCGCTCTCCGTGTTGTTATTGGGAGAACACTAGCATCGCGCTGGACTCAACGCATCGTAGGTGTCATTCAGCAGCTAGCGACGGCCGTGGTCATCCCATCGACAAACGGTGAGCCGAGAAACGCCGAGCAAGCGCGCGGCTTCACTAAGGGTGTACCCCTGCTCGATATAGCTTTGCAGCGCACGCAATCGCCGCTGGTGGGCCAGATCGTAGATCTGGGCGCTACTTAGCGGGCCGCCTCGGTTAGAAGCAGGCGCTACAGCCTCGGCCTCTGAATCGCGAAGCTGAGACGGCTCTGACTGCGAGCCACGCTTTCCCAAGCCGTAGTGGCTAAAACCAAAGATCATTAGAGGATCATCCAGAGAGGTACCCGGGTGTTACTGCGGCTTGAGCAGATTGGATCAACTCCAACCCATCGCGCCCACCCAACGGCATCCTGTAGGGATGGTGCTCCACCCCTTCCACCTCCTGCCACGTAAAACGCGTAAGGCTGTGATCTGACTCAATTTAACGCTGTCGCGACAATAAAGTCGTTGAGGTATATTGGCACGGGCACGGTATGCACAGTGGATGCCTTTATTTCCCTCGGGTCTCGGTATGGCGTCGACGAAAATGTGACGGTTCCGGGGTCGGGAACAGCTCAGGTTAATCGGGAGGTCAATCGCTATGGATAATCGGGAAGACGACAATCGTCCAGAGGACGAGGTGACACCAGCAAACACGGATAGCGATAACGATTCGGAGCGCGGCGAGCCGCCCTTCGATCCAGAGAAGAGTGACCCCACCATGTCTGACCAACTCGATCTGGAAGCGTCGTCCTCAGACAGCGACATACAGGCCGATATTGACGCCGACACCGCGGATGACGCGAACCCCGAAGACGAAGAGCCCGGTAAGGACTGGCTGGTGGATACCGGCCTTGCCGCAGCCATCAACCCCCAGACCGAGGCCGACGGGCAAACCTCTGATGATGACGAAATGGAATACATCGCCGACGACGATGACAGTGACGGCGAAGAATATGACGATGCTCTGTGGTCGGATGCCAACGATGGACATGGCAACGGCGATGAATACGAAGACGAGGACGACGTGGACAGCGATGTCGATGACGACGAAGACGACGACGATGGGGATGACGCCGAGGACGAGGACGAAGATGGGTTTGAGGATGACGACACCGCGTTAGACGCCGAGCCATCCATGGCCCCTCCCGCCGAGCGTCGCTCGGCGTGGCCAATGCTCGTTGGGGGGGTCGCACTGGTGCTGCTAGGCTTCGGCGGTTGGGATCTCTATCAAGAGCGCGCCACCTTGCAGGCGCGCGTCGTTGAACTAGAGCGAAATCAGTCTAGAGCCAAACAGGCGGTCGAGGTCGACGCCGAAACACTTGCGGCGCTCGAAGCTGATAATGCCGCGCTAACACTCCAGCTAGACAACCTCTATCGCGATTACGACACGGCGATGGCTGAACTCGCCAAACTTCAGAGCGACGCCGAAGAAGTGGCTAACCGCACGGAAGAAAGTAGAGCGAATCGCGATGACGAGGCCGCTACTTTCAGTGACTCAGAGGATAGTGGCCCGGTTGAGCTGGAGAAGCTCTCGCCCGCCTCAACCGCCCCGACCTCTGATGAGAGTGTAGCGGGGTCGGCAGGAGAATGGTTCGTCAACATCGGCGCTTATGTCAGCGAGCAATCTGCTGAGAACTGGTCGTTACGACTGCAGAACTCGGGTTATGACGTGGTTGTGCAGGAGATTCAGACCGCAGATGGCAAGACGCTCACGCGGGTGAGGCTGACTGGGTTTGGCTCCAAGACGGCAGCACAGAGTGTGGCGACGGAACTAGAGGCGGACTACGGCACCGGCCCCCTGTGGGTCGGACAGAAGAGTGAATGAACAAAATTCAGAAAAACGCGGCGATATCGATCGCTGTGACGGGGCTTTTTACGGGGCTCGCTTGGGCCGTGCACGCCACTGATGGCGATCCGTTGCTGTTTTGGCTTGCCTTAGCGCTGACCATCATCGGTCTCGTGCAAACTGGAATAGCTTTGTTTGGTCCCGAGGAGGCTCAGGAAGATATATGACCTCGCCTCGCCACCGGCAAGGCGAGGTCTCCGTAAATTAGGCGAAAGAGTGCTGCTCTATCGTCATTTCGTCCTGAGTCGCATCAAAGTGTGCAATGTATAAACTCATGTCACCGTTGCTAACAAGATCAATGTAACGAGCAGTCACCTTAGTGCCCTCCCGCTTCCATCTGCCCGAAAACGACCCCGCGAAAAAGGTGCCATCGTTCATCGCACCCCGACCAGATCCAAAACACTCACCGCCACTTTTTTCAGGTGACGCTGCGGACACTAGGGTTAGCGAGAATCTCACCTTCCCGTAGTCGTTCATGTTGGTCATACAGTGAAAGGTGACACCGTCGTCGCGCACTTCTGTTGCCGAGACGGTGCACTGCAAGTCATCTTTTCTCTCTAGCATTTTCTTCATCCCCTATTGGTTAGGTGTTAATCGTTAATTCGCTACTCTGATGTTATAGAACGTCCTTTGGGATACGGGCTCGGCCAATTCCCGGGAGTCAAACCAGAGCGATCGCAAAGATCCTATTCTCGGATCTTCTGACAACCGCTTCAGATTGGCGGCCCGCTCCTCCCAAGTGGTGGAGAGCGCGACAAACTCCAGGTGCCCAAGGCTACCCTCATCCTGTATCCACAGGTCCACCTTAAAACCGGCATCCTCAAATATTTTCTGGGTTTCTTTCATCGCAGAGATAGCCTCTGCCTCTCGATTAGGTCTGGGAGCAAAAGAATATTGGTCCACCACAAAAACGCCCGATTCCGGTTCGTCGATCAGTGCCATTGAATAGCTATCAATGGGCCTTAGCGCGGACTGTGGGTACCATTTGTCATTGAAGTACTGCTCCCACGCCTCCCCCTTGTAACGCACCTTTTCTCGGTGGAAAGCGTCCTCATAGAACTCAGCCCAAATCACGACGCCATCACCGCCGGGGCCGTATCGCTGAAAGTGCAGCGCGAGCGTCATATCGGTTTCATCTGCGATACGCGCCGCCTCGTTGAGAAGCTCGTATGCCTCGACTGCTTTGCCTGGCTCAATCTCGTAATAAAAGATATCTGCAACCTGTGAAATTGCTGACAAGGGCAGTAACCAGCCTGCCAGCAACGCGAACATTCTTCGTCCCATGAAATACCCCCTCTCGTTTGCTTACATCGCCCAGACTCAAAAACCTATATCACGGATCGCTCTAGGTAAAGGTTTGGCGAACTCAACGATCCACGGCTATCACTAGAGGCGCCACGATCCCGCGGGGACCACCTGAGGTTCACTCATTGAAAAAAGCTCACAGCGTCTTTACGGTGCGATGCAAATCATCATTTGGAGCACGCCATGGGCGTTCTGGCCTTTAACCACTTCAACATCCGCGCGCCTCGCGCGCTTTTGGAGGAGGTCAATCACTTTTACCTGAATGTCATCGGCCTTGAGGAAGGGTTTCGGCCCGATGTGCCGGTGCATGGCTATTGGCTCTATCTTGAGGAGTTACCTGTGCTGCACCTGATGGAGTGGTCCGGTATCGATGAGCCACCCCCCCGTGAGCGGGGGTACCTTGATCACGTGGCGTTTTCCTGCACGGACCTCAGCGGCTTTATCAAGAAGCTCGACCAACTCGGTGTGCCGTATAAGCGGCGAGACTTCGCTTCGGCGGAGACCCGATTCACTCAGCTTGAGGTCACCGACCCGGCAGGCAATGGGGTGGAGCTGAACTTCGCCGAGTGGGAAGATCCGCCACAAGGGTAATTGCCACGAGGCGCCATACACAAGGCACCATTAAGGCCCCGTTATCAAGAAACTCTCTCCACTCAGTGATTCATTGCCGACGTCACAGCCTCTATGGCAATCGCCTCTGTCAGGAACGGCTGAGCGGGGAGAATATTCCAGCCGGTGACGACGATAATCGTATCCAAATCAGGCAAGACAATCGGTCGCTGACCTCCAAACCCTTTCCCAAAGAGTGCCCGCCGGGACTCGCCCCGATACTGATACGACTCCGACCACCACGACAGGCCGAAGGCCTCATCGCTCTCTGCCGCGGTGGAGAACTGCAGAGAGAACGATTCCTGCAACCATGCCTCTGGGATGAGTTGCCTGCCCTGCCAAAGGCCCCTCTGCTGCACCAGCAACATGATCTTCGCTAGATCTCGGGTGGACAGGTACAGGCCCTCCTGGGCATCGGCAAGCCCGGATGGCGTGCGGTCCCAGTAGTATTCCTCGATGCCCAGGGGCTCTAGTAGGTGGCGTAGCGCGTACTCCTCAATATCGGTACCCGTCGCCACCCGGAAGATATGCCCGAGCACGAGGGTGGCACCACTGTTGTAATTAAAAACAGTCCCCGGCTCACTCGTCATAGGCAGATCAAGGGTATAACGCACCCAGTCAAGCGACTTCGCCATGATGGTGAAGGTATTGGCGGGGTCGGAGTATGGCAGCCGCTCATTCCACTCGAGCCCCGTGGACATATTGAGCAGGTGCCGCAACGTCATTCTCCGCTTTCGATCGTCCACGTTAGCCACCGTAGACGCATCAAAAAAGGAGAGCACCGGCGTATCCAGACCGGGAAAGTCACCCCGCGCAATGGCCATACCGAGTGTT
>MDTG01447539.1_pt1 | contig 10100 bp, 20 predicted proteins | sample 811421 | NCBI WGS metagenome assembly MDTG01 (sample SAMN05326645, study PRJNA326480) | marine metagenome | isolation source: seawater | place: Pacific Ocean: South East | collected 2011 | reverse complement strand
TGAGATTTGCAATTCGAGAGGGTGGTCATACAGTGGGTGCTGGTGTAGTAACTGAGATTGTTGATTAATAATTGATATGGCCAATCAGTCTATAAGAATTAGTTTAAGAGCTTACGATCATATTTTGCTTGATAAATCAACAGATAAGATAGTAAAAACAGCAAAATCTACTGGTGCTCTAATTTCAGGCCCAATCCCACTTCCTACAAAGCGTTCAATTTATACTGTGCTACGTTCTCCGCATGTTGATAAAAAATCAAGAGAACAATTTCAGACTAAAATTCATAAAAGAATGGTTGATATTATTAATTCTACACCAAAAACTGTAGAATCGTTAATGAAATTAGACCTGCCCGCAGGTGTAGACATTGAAATAAAGGTTTGAAAATTTATGCGTGGCTTAATAGGTAAGAAAATTGGGATGACTAGAATTTTTAATTCAAAAGGTCATTCTGTGCCAGTAACTGTTTTAGAGGCGGGACCTTGCCAAGTTATTCAATTAAAAACTATTGAAAATGACGGTTATGATGCTGTACAAATTGGTTTTCTTGAACTCAAAGAAAAACATTGTTCAAAACCTCTTTCTGGACATTTTAAAAAAAATAATGTTAAGCCAGCAAAAATATTAGCCGAATTCCAAAAGGTGCCCAATTTTGATTACAATACTGGTCAAGTTTTTGATGTTGGCCTTTTTTCATTGGGTGATTTTGTTAACGTTTCTGGTAGATCTAAAGGTAGAGGTTTTTCAGGAACTATAAAAAAATACTCTTTCAGCACGCAGAGAAAAACGCACGGTCAAGGAGATACCCATAGGCATGTTGGTTCTATAGGTGCTGCCTCTGACCCGTCAAGAGTTTTCCCGGGAAAAAAAATGCCCGGTAGGTATGGAAATAAAAATGTCAGTATTAAAGATCTAGAAGTTGTTGGTGTCCTTCGTGATAAAAATCAATTATTAGTGAAAGGGAGTGTTCCCGGTGCTGTTAACGGTATAGTATATATTACAAGATAATTATGAAGATCGATATACATAGTAGTGCTGGCAAAAAAGTTGATTCTATTAATTTGAAGGATAAAATATTTAATATTGACTTTAATCATTCAGTGGTTAGACAAGCTATTTTATCTGAACTAACCAATCTACGTCAAGGAACGCATAGTTCTAAAAATAGATCTTCTGTAAGAGGCGGGGGTAAAAAGCCTTGGAAACAAAAAGGACGAGGTGTAGCTAGAGCAGGAACCATTCGTTCTCCTCTTTGGAAAGGCGGTGGAGTAGTTTTTGGGCCTCAACCACATGGTTATAGCCAAAAATTACCTAAAAAAATGAGTAAACTAGCTAGAAAATCCGTTTTAACCAAAAAAATATTAGATAACGAGTTAATCGTTTTAGACAATATTGATATAGATTCAAAAAAGACTTCAGATTTCATTTTGTTTATGAAAAACATTCAAATTGAAGGTAAAAAGACATTGATATTGGTTGATTCTTATGTAGAAAACTTAATTCTCTCCTCTAGGAATATTAGAAACGTCTATGTTGAAAATGTTAAGAATGTAAGTGTTTACGATCTATTAGATTCAGACGTAGTTTTAACAGATAAGAATGGAATTAAATCTTTTGAGCAGGTTTTAGGATAAAATATGTATCAAAAAATAATATTAAAACCTGTTCTAACTGAAAAAATGGCTATTATGCAGGAAAGAGAAAATAAGTATGCTTTTATTGTCTCTTCTAGTGCTAATAAAATTCAGATTAAATCTGCTATTGAGAAAAAATTTAATGTTTCAGTCTCTAAAGTAGCTACCATGAATTTTGATGGTAAGTTAAAACAGATGACGACAAAGAGTAATGGGAGAACAATTAGAACTCAAGGTAGAAAATCAAGTTATAAAAAAGCTGTTGTCACATTGTTGGATGGTAACACGATAGACTATCTTAACAGCGAGGTAGAAGTTTAAAATGGGTGTCAGAATTTTAAAGCCAGTTACGCCTGGAAGTCGTTTTGCATCAAGGTCTGATTTCTCTGAAATAACTTCTGAAAAACCTGAAAAGTCACTTACTATTGCTTTAAGAAAAAAAGGTGGAAGAAATAATTCTGGAAAAATTACGGTTAGAAGGAGAGGTGGGGGTCACAAAAGAAGATATCGTATTATTGATTACAAAAGAAATAAGTTTGGTATTAAAGGAAAGATTGCAACAATTGAATATGACCCCAATAGGTCAGCCTATATCTCGTTGGTTCATTACGAAGATGGTGAAAAAAGGTATATTTTAGCACCTTTAGATCTTCCAGTGGGATCTATTATTTTATCAGGTGAAAAAGTACCTTTAAAAGTTGGTAATTGTTTAAAATTAATGAATGTCCCTACTGGTTTGCTTGTCCATAATGTGGAATTGGTTCCAGGTAAAGGTGGGCAATTGGTACGCACTGCAGGCGCTTATGCTCAGGTTATGGCGCATGACAATGGCTTTACAACTTTAAAGCTTCCATCGGGTGAGGTAAGGTTGGTATTAGATAAATGTATGGCGACAATCGGCCAAGTAGGAAATAGGTCTTTTGAGCAAATAGTTTCTGGTAAAGCTGGGCGTTCTAGATGGTTAGGAAAAAGACCCAAAGTTAGAGGTGTGGTGATGAACCCCGTTGATCATCCTCATGGCGGAGGTGAGGGAAAAACTTCTGGTGGGCGTCACCCTGTATCTCCTTGGGGGAAGCCAACAAAGGGGTACAAAACACGAAGAAAGAACAAAAAATCAAACAATATGATAATTAAAAGGCGTAAATAAATATGGCTAGATCCTTAAGAAAAGGTCCATTTGTTGATCAAAAGTTGCTTAGCAAAATTGAGCGAAATATTGACAGTGGAAAAAAGGCAGTAATAAAAACCTGGTCAAGAAGATCTGTTATAATACCTGAATTTGTAGGCCATACTTTTGCTGTTCATAACGGAAATAAATTCATTCCAGTTTTCATTTCAGAAAATATGGTTGGGCATAAATTAGGAGAATTTTCTCCTACAAGAACATTTAGAATGCACTCCGGAGATAGAAAATAAATCATGGAATCTAAAGCAACTTTAAAGTATAATAGACAATCGCCTTACAAGGTTAGAAAAGTTTTGAATGAAATTCGAAATTGTAACGTTGGTACAGCGGTTAATTACCTTCATTTTTCCCCTGAAAAAGCCTCAGTCGCCATTGAGAAAACAATAAAATCAGCTGTTGCTAATCTGATGCAGTCTGATGTTGCCAATGATATAAATCCTGATCTTTTGAAAATAAAAGAAGCGTATGTTAATCAAGGTCCAGTTATGAAGCGTTTTAGGGCTGCTTCTATGGGCAGGGCTTCTAGGCTTCGTCGGCCTTCTAGTCATCTAACTATAGTTTTAACTTCAGAATAGTTTGAGAGGATAAATTGGGACAAAAAACACATCCGGTTGGATTCAGATTAAATGTAAAAAAATCATGGAGTTCTACTTGGTTTGCTGATAAAAATAATTTTGCAGGATCCCTTGAGGAGGATGTAAAAATTCGCAAATATATTTCATATAGATTGCCTAATGCTGGTATTTCAAATGTGGAGATTAACAGGACATCAAAAAAAGTTTCAGTAACTATTTTTACAGCAAGGCCAGGTATTGTTATTGGTCGAGGTGGTGAAGAAGTTAATAAACTAAAGAAGGAGCTGAGGCAGCTTACTAATAAAAGTGATGCCCAAATAAATATTTCTGAAGTTAAAAGGCCTGAATTAAATGCTGCATTGGTTGGTATGAATATTTGTCAACAACTCAAAAAGAAAATTTCCTACCGCAGAGTTATAAATAAAGCGATGCAGGCAACAATGCGCATGGGAGCTAGTGGCATTAGAATTAATGTAGCAGGTAGATTAGGAGGTGTTGAAATTGCAAGGAGTGAAAAATATTCTGATGGCAGCGTACCTCTACACACCCTCAGGGCAGATATAGATTATGCTCTCAGTGAGGCCCATACAGCTTATGGAATAATAGGTGTAAAAGTTTGGATTTGTAAACAATAGATAGAATTTATATGCTCGAACCAAAAAAAATAAAGTACAGAAGGCATCATAGAGGTAATAGGCGCGGTATGTCTAGCAGAGGTAGTCATGTAACATTTGGCACATTTGGTTTAAAAGCTATGGAACCAGGTTGGATTACTGCTAGACAAATTGAAGCTTCTCGAATTGTCATTTCAAGGGTGGTAAGAAAAATTGGTAAAATGTGGATAAGAATTTTTCCTGATAAGCCGGTTACTGCTAAGCCAGCCGAGACAAGGATGGGCAAGGGAAAAGGTTCATTAGATCACTGGGTTTCTGTAGTAAGGCCTGGAAGGATCTTATTTGAGATTGAAGGTGTAGATAAAGAACAGGCTGAAGAAGCATTTAGGAACGCTGGTCACAAACTACCTATTAAGACTAAATTAGTTGAAAGGAGACCATTGTAATATGAATGAAAATAAAAAAAGCAAATTACATTTATCTGAATTCAAGACTGAATTAATAGATCATCAAGAATCTCTTCAGAATTTAATTTTTCAAAAATCAATGCAACAACTTGAAGATTTATCAAAAATAAAGAAAACTAAAAGAAAGATTGCTAGAATCAAAACTTTAATCCATGAGAATAATAATTCAGAAAATGCTTAGGTAATTAATTTAATGATTGATAGAAAAAATAGACAAAGTTTAATAGGTAAGGTAGTTTCTGCAAAAATGGTTAATACTGTTAGTGTAGAGGTGGTCAGAGTTATTCCTCACCCTACCTACAAAAAAAGAATAAAGAAGCATAAGAAGTTTCTTTCTCATGTTTCAAAAATAGTCCCAAAAGAGGGCGATTTAGTAAAGATAGTATCCACTAGACCGTTTAGTAAGAATAAAAGATGGCGGGTAAGTGAGATTATACAAGAATCAAAAAATCTAGGTTAAAAATTGATACAACAAGAAACTCGACTTAAAGTTGCTGATAATACTGGTGCAAAAGAGATTTTGTGTTTCAAGGTACTTGGAGGATCTGGTCGTAAGTATGCTAGTGTAGGTGACCAAATAGTCATTACAGTCAAAAAAGCCATTCCAGGTGGTATGGTAAATAAAGGTGAGGTTCATAGAGCTGTAGTAGTGCGAACAAAAAAAGAATATAGTAGAAGAGATGGTAGCTCAATAAGATTTGATGAAAATGCCGCTGTACTTTTGAATAGTCAAGGTGAGCCAAGGGGAACAAGAATATTTGGTCCTGTAGGCAGAGAGCTTCGCGAGTCTGGATTTATGAGAATAGTTTCGTTAGCTCCGGAGGTTCTTTAAATGCTTATTAAAAAAGGAATGCAGGTTAGGGTTATCAGTGGGGCTCATAAAGGTGAAGAAGGAAAAGTTCTGTTTGTATCCCCTAAAAAGCAGACTGTGGTTATAGAGGGTGTCAATTTTATAAAAAAAGCCTCTAGACCAACGCAAGAAAATCAAAAAGGTGGTATCATTGAAAAGGAAGCTCCGATACATGTTTCTAACGTTATGGTTTATCAAGGAGGTAGTGTTTCTAGGATAGGATATAAATTTCTTGATGATGGTACTAAAATTCGCATATTGAAAAAAACAAATGAAGAGTCTGAAATTCAATGAGTAACAAAAAAGAGACAAAGTCTAAAGTTGTAAAAAAAGGTCAACACTTTTTACCTAATATGCTTAGCACATACAGAACTGAGGTCATTTCAAATATGATATCAAAGTTTGGTTACAGAAATTCTATGCAAGTTCCAAAATTGTTGTCTATTTCATTAAATATGGGATTAGGCGATGCCAAGTCAAATAGTAAAAAACTTGAGAGCGCAATTAAGGAGCTCGAGCTAATTACTGGGCAGAGACCTATTGTGACAAAATCAAAATCAGATATTTCTAATTTTAAAATTAGAAAGGGATTTCCTGTAGGATGTAAGGTTACTTTACGTTCTTTAAAAATGTATGAATTTTTTGAAAGGTTGACATGTGTTGCCTTACCAAGAAGTAGAGACTTTAGAGGTCTTTCTTTCAAGTCTTTTGATGGTAGAGGAAATTATAACTTTGGGATCAAAGAACAAATTATCTTTGCGGAGATAAATTATGACAAAATTGACTCTGTTAGAGGTTTAAATGTAACAATTAGTACATCGGCTAATACTGATGAGGAAGCTTATTGCTTATTAAAAGAACTTGGTTTTCCATTAAGAGATAAACCTGATAAAAATAAAATAGATGAGGCTTTATAATGGCAAAGAAATCAAAAATTGTTCGTGAACACAAACTTATTAAGAATGTTCAAAAATATGCTGCTGTTAGAGCTGAACTAAAAAAGATTATCAAAAACCAGAATTCTTCTTCAGAAGACAAAGCAAAAGCAGTTGCAAAGTTGGATAAACTACCTAAGTCATCCAGCCGTATTAGAATTAGAAATAGATGCTTTAAAACAGGTAGGCCAAGAGGTATAATTAGAAGATTTAAATTATCCAGACTTTCTTTTCGGGAGATGGCCCTGAATGGTGAGATTCCTGGTGTAACAAAGGCAAGTTGGTAAGGGAGTAATTTTATGTCGATGACAGACCCTATAGCAGATTTTTTAACTAGAATTAGAAATGCTCTTCGAGCTGAAAAGAGGTGGGTTGACATTCCATCTTCAAACATTAAAAAGAGAATTTCATATGTCCTGAAAGAAGAAAAATACATTAAAGATTTCTTTTTTATAAATGATGGTAGCTTTCAAACAATCCGAATTTTTTTAAAGTATGATTTTAATGGTGTGTCAGTCATTGAAAACATAAGTAGATGCAGTAGACCCGGTCAGCGTATTTATGTTGGTAGTCGTGATATACCTAGAGTTTTAGATGGTCTTGGAATTTCAATATTATCTACTTCCAAAGGTGTTTTAAGTAATAAGACGGCTGCGAAATTAAAAGTTGGTGGTGAACTTCTTTGTGAGGTTTTTTAGATATGTCTAGAATTGGAAATAGTTCAATACGTGTACCAGATAATGTTTCAATTAAAATTGATAAAAACATTATTGAGGTCTCTGGCGATAAAGGCTCTCATGTTTATGAGCTACATGATAATATACAAGTAAATTCTAAAGATGGTGTTCTTTCTTTGAGCCGGATTGATGATTCCTCTACTAGTCGGTCTATGCATGGTACATCCAGACAAATCATAAATAATATGATAATTGGAGTATCTGAAGGATTTAAGAAGGATCTTGAAATTGTTGGAGTAGGCTATCAGTCAAGCGCTCAAGGGCAGAGGTTAAAACTTCAACTTGGTTATTCTCATGATATATTTTTCGATGTTCCAGACGGCATTAAAATTACAGCTGAACGTACCTCAATTACTGTTGAAGGTAGTGATAAGCAACTAGTTGGTTCTGTTTCCTCAAAAATTAGATCTTTTAGAAAACCTGAGCCTTACAAAGGTAAAGGCATTAGATATAAGAATGAGCATATAAAAATAAAGCAAGGTAAAACAGTTGGTGAATAAATGGGTATTTTAAATAATAATATAAGAAGGAAAGTTCGTAGAAGAAATAGGAGCAAGTCTACTTCTATGTTCCATGAGAAATATCCAAGACTAGTCATTTACAGAAGCAATAAACATTTTGAAAGTCAAATAATTAATGATTTCAAGGCAAATACTCTTGTTTCTGCTTCATCTAAAGACTCTGATGTTCAGAAAGATATTCTTTCTTCTAAAAATAAGACAGATATTTCAACTATTGTTGGAAAAGTCATCGCTGAAAAAGCCCTTGAGAAAAAAATTAAAAAAGTAGTTTTCGATAGAAACGGTTATCCTTTTCATGGTCGTGTAAAGGCATTTGCCGATGCAGCGCGTGAAGCTGGTTTAGAATTTTAAAGGAGAAAAAATTGTCAACAATAAATCCATCAGAGTTAGATCTTCTCGAAGAATCAGTAATAAAAATTAATAGGACTGCAAAAGTTACTTCAAGGGGCAAAAGATTTAGATTTTCTGCCCTCGTCGCTGTAGGTGATGGTAAAGGTCATATTGGTATTGGTCTCGGGAAAGCAAATGAGGTCATAGTCTGTATACAAAAAGGTAAAGAAATTGCTAAAAGGAATATGTTCAAAATTCCACTTGTGAACGGAACAATCCCACATAAGATAATAGGCAAACATGGAGCTAGTAGAGTTATGCTAAAGCCAGCATCTCAAGGTACTGGTATCATCGCTGGTGGTGCTGTTAGAGCTGTGATGGAACAAGTCGGTATACATAATATTCTAACCAAAAGGTATGGCTCTAAAAATGCTATGAACCTGGTCTACGCAACATTGAGTGGACTCTTAAATTTAAAAGATGCAGTTACAATAGCCAATAAAAGGCAAATAACATTAAAAGAGGTATTTAGCTAAAGCATGTTGAAAATCACGCTTATAAAAAGTCCAATCGGATACAATCCTAAAACCAAAGCGACAGTAGCTGCCTTGGGCCTTAGAAAACTTAACCAGACAGTGTTGAAATCAGACACACCTCAAATTAGGGGAATGATAAATAAGATTAATTTTCTTTTAAAGATTTCAGAGGATAAAAAATGAAACTAGATTCATTGTCACCAATAAAAGGATCTGTTAGAAAAAAGAAACGCGTTGGTAGAGGCCATGGTTCTGGTCTAGGTAAAACTGCTGGCAGAGGGCATAAGGGCGCGGGTCAGCGCTCTGGGAACAAGAAAAGAGCATGGTTTGAAGGTGGGCAAATGCCTCTTGCTAGAAGGTTGCCAAGAAGAGGTTTTACAAATATTTTTAAAGAAAAATTTCAAATTGTTAACATTGGAGATCTAAATAATATTAAAGAAAATTCTTCTATCGACCCCTTATTTCTCGAAGATGCTGGTTTCATTAGGTCTTCTATGCAGCCAGTTAAAGTTCTAGGTAGCGGCTCAATTGATAAAAAATTTACAATTAGTGCTTCTGCTTTCAGCAAGGCTGCTAAAATTAAAATTGAAAAAGCTGGTGGCGAAATAGTAGTTTTATGATTGACAAGATTAAGACAATTTTTACCATCCCTGAACTAAGGGATAAAATATTTTATACACTTTCCATTCTGATTGTTGTTAGAATAGGAGCCCACATACCCATTCCCGGTGTTGATGCAAATGCTCTTGCTGGAGCTTTTGATCGTTTACAAGATACATTATTTGGTTTGTTTAATATGTTTGTTGGAGGTGCTTTTGAAAAAGCTTCTCTGTTTTCTCTTGGCATAATGCCTTACATATCATCATCAATAATCATTCAGCTAATGGGTTCCGTTTTGCCTTATTTTCAAAGATTACAAAAAGAAGGAGAGGCTGGGCGTAAAAAAATCACTCAAATCACGAGATATGGAACAGTTTTGATTGCTGCAATGCAGTCTTATGGCGTTACTGTGTTTTTAGAAAAAGAGCTACAAGTTGTAATTAACCCGGGATTATTATTTATTTTTACCGCTATAATTAGTATGGTTACAGGTACGATTTTACTAATGTGGATGGGTGAAAAAGTAACTGAAAGAGGTATCGGTAATGGTATATCTTTAATAATTATGGTTGGTATAATATCTCGACTGCCCTTTGTTATTGGAAATGAGATAAGAGCAGTTATTGCTGGGGAAAAATTATTCATATCTGAAATAGTTCTGATGGGTGTAATGTTTTTGGTAATTTGTTTTGTTGTGCTTTTAACTCAAGGAACGAGAAAAATTCCAGTGCAATATGCCAAACGAGTTGTTGGCAGAAAGGTTTACGGTGGTCAAAATACTCATATTCCACTAAGAGTAAACACCGCAGGTGTTATGCCAATAATCTTTGCCCAATCAATTATGTTTATTCCTAGTACAATTTCAACCTTTTTTTCTGATAGCGAATTTTCAGCAAGTATTATGCGGTGGTTTTCATTTGAACACCCAATCTACTGGGTAGTCTTTGGACTGATGATAGTTTTTTTCACTTATTTTTATACAGCCATTGCTTTTGATCCTGTACAAGTAAGCTCCCAAATGAAACAACAGGGTGGTTTTATACCTGGTGTTAGGCCTGGTAAGAAAACTTCAGAATATATTGATAATATTTTATCGAAAGTTACTCTTCCAGGG
>MDTG01268604.1_pt1 | contig 10100 bp, 13 predicted proteins | sample 811421 | NCBI WGS metagenome assembly MDTG01 (sample SAMN05326645, study PRJNA326480) | marine metagenome | isolation source: seawater | place: Pacific Ocean: South East | collected 2011 | reverse complement strand
TGGTAATAATTTTTTTTGTTTTTATATCTATTGGATCGCTCATAAAAATTGGTATAACTTTAGTTAATGTTAAAAAAGTTATATGATAATTGTGTTAGCCTTGCTAGACATAAATTCGCAAAACCTTTGTTAGGTTTTGTCGCATTTATAGAAAGTTTTTTCTTTCCTGTACCCCCCGACCTAATGATTATTCCAATGGTAGTGGCAAAAAGAGAAGATTATTTTAAAATTTTTCTTATAGCAACTTTTGGTTCAGTGCTTGGAGGGTTATTTGGTTATATGTTAGGAGTTTTTTTCTTGGACGCATCTATGACAATAATTGAATTCTATGGCTATGAGGAAAAAGTTTTTGAAATGCAAAATATGATGTCTTCCAAAGGTGGTTTTTATACTTGGTTAGGCATTATGTTCTTAGCTGGGTTTACTCCACTTCCTTTTAAAGTATTTACAATAACTAGTGGAGTAATAAGTTTTAATCTTCCAGTTTTTTTCTTTATTTGTTTAATTACTAGAGGACTACGTTTTTTCTTAGTATCTTATTTTACAAGTTTATTTGGTAAAAAGTTTGGAGAATTTATCGAAAAAAAAGGGGCTTTTTGGTTTAGTGTTTCAGGGTTAATAATTGTTTTAATTGCCTCAATCTTATACTTTGTAATTCTTTAAAATGGTAGCTATTAAAAATAAAAGAACTTTAAAAATAATATTAATTTTAAGTGTGCTTACATTAAGTGCAGCTTACTTTATAGAGTTTGTATTGGGTTACGAGCCTTGCAGATTGTGTTTATTCCAAAGAATTCCTTATATGTTTGCAATTATCTTAATCGCTTTACTCTTCATTTTAAATAAGTATGAAAAAATTATTACAATTATTATTGGATTATTTTTTGTTTTTGGAACTATTGTTTCAATCTATCATGTTGGAATAGAGCAAGGTATATTTGAAGAGTCTTTTGTTTGTGAATTATTTAATACAAAAAATAGTTTATCTTCTGATGAGCTTTTAAAACAACTTGAGAAAAATATAGTAAGTTGTAAAGAAATTTCCTTCACTATATTGGGTTTTTCACTTGCTACATTTAATACGCTTATATCTTTGATTTTAAGTGGTATATTATTTAAAAATATTTGGAATTATGAAAAAAACTAATAAAAAATCACTAGAAGAAATTATAAGAGTCGATCATGCCGGTGAGAGAGGTGCGATTAAGATATATGAAGGGCAGCTTTTAGCTCTAAAAACTTTTAAATATGATGAGTCTTTAAAAAGGCAGATTGAAGAAATGAAAGAACATGAGGAAGAACATTACAATTTTTTCGAAAATGAAATTAAAAAAAGAAATATATCAAAAACAAAACTTCTTCCTCTTTGGGACATTTTAGGAGTTACACTGGGTTTTGGTACCGCAATGCTAGGAAAAAAAGCAACTATGCTTTGTACTGCATCTGTGGAAGAAGTAATTGGAGACCATTATAAAAATCAAACATATAAACTTCAAGATGACGAAAAAAAACTCAAAGAAAAAATAATGAAATTTAGAGATGATGAGCTTGAACATAAAGATATTGCTTATGAAGGTGGTGCAACAAAGACTGGATTTTACGGTTTACTAGACAAGGTTATTAAAGTTTCTTCAAGAGTGGCAATTACAATTTCTGAAAAGATTTAATTAAGGCTCTAATTCAATATCCCAATATAAATAATCCATCCAACTTTCATGCAAAAAGTTTGGTGGAAAATTTCTTCCATTTCTGTGTAGATCGCTAACAGTTGGTCTATATGGTTGATTAAAAAGTTTTAATTCACAATCTCTGTAGAGTTTGCCACCTTTTCTTACATTGCAAGATGAACATGCTGTTACAACGTTTTCCCAATCAGTGAGACCACCTCTTGATTTAGGCAATAAATGATCGAACGTTAGATCTTTTTTATCTCCACAATATTGACATGTGAATTTGTCTCTCAAAAAAACATTAAATCTTGTAAAATTAGGATTTTCAGATGGTTTAATAAAACTTTTCAAGGCTATAACGCTTGGAAGACTCATTTCAAACGAAGGACTTCTAATTTTTCTTTTATAATTAGAAACTATACTAACTCTATTTAAAAAAACTGATTTTACAGCGTCTTGCCAACACCATAATGATAAAGGATAATAGCTCAAGGGTCTAAAGTCGGCGTTCAATACTAGAGCCGGACATTTTTCTAATGGAACTTTTTCTTGACTAGAAATAATCATAATAAAAAGCTATCTGAAACTTGAAATTATATCAAGTTATAATTTTGTACCAGTTTAACAAAGATTCAGTATAGATTTTTTTTAAGAAATTGTAATCCTACGCTAGAACCCTCTGTGGGTATACGGTGTTCACAATTCTTAAAAATTTTAGTTTGAATTTCATAGTCATTTTTACTGAAAAAATCTTTTGCTTCTAACAAAGAGTTTAATGGAACGACTTCATCCAAGTCGCCGTGCATTAAAATAATATTTGGTTTTGAATTAATGTTTTTTCCAAGATGTTCAACGCTGATTATTCTTCCGGAATAACCAATAATGCAATTAATTTTATCCTGCCTTTTAATCCCAGTCTGAAGACTAATCATGCATCCTTGGCTAAAACCAACTAGTGCTATTTTATTAGACGATAAATTGTTAACTTCTTTAACTTCATCTATAAAATTATTTAATTTAATTTCTGCAACCAAAGATTTTGTTAATATTTGGTCAGGTGTTTGATCCATTAAATCGAACCATTGAAAACCACTTGGACTCACTGCGCATTTCTCCGGAGCATCAGGACAAATAAAAATTGTGTCAGGTAAATAGCTTTTCCAGTAATTTGCCAGGAGAGAAATATCTTTACCATCTCCACCATAGCCGTGACAAAGTATTACAGCATTTTTTAGCTTTTCTTCAGTTAATGGATTTAAAATAGTTGTATTTAGTGAATAGCTCATGTTATTAAAAATTAATGAGTGACCTTTTGTTTAATTTAATTGGTTTTAGTTTGTTGGGTGCGGTAGCCATAGTTTTAATTATGGGTATTTATACTTTATTTAAAGGTGGAAGTACTAGTAAAAAATACTCAAACAAACTAATGCAATTACGAGTTCTTTTACAATTTATAGCTATTATTGTTTTAGTTTTGCTAGCTTATTTTTTTAAAAATTAAATATTTTTTTCCAAAAATTCAATAAATTCTTTGTTATAAAAATCTATTTCACCTACAACCCTTGCAAACTCCTTGCCATTTTTATCAATAAGAATACTGGTTGGCATACCTCTCATTTTAAATTTTTTAACTAGATCAAATTCTGGATCAAAATAAATATCTAAACTTGTAACTCCAATACTTTTGTAAAAATCTCTTGCTCTTAACTTATTTGGTTTTTCCATATTTATTGGATAAACTTTAATTTTTGGGTAATTTTGTGCGAGTTTTTCCAAGGAGGGCATTTCCCTTTTACACGGTAAACACCATGTGGCCCAAAAATTGAGGATCATGATATTGCCTTTTTTATTAGTTAAGTCCACTTCTTGGAGGTTAACGTCTTTAAATTTTAGTTCGTCAATTTCTTTCGGTTTTTCGTGAATAACTATATTTTTAGAAAGATTATTGTCCGCAAAAACATATTGGCTTATAAAAAAGACTAATATTATGTGAATATAAAGTTTAAAAGATTTACTAATTTTCATATTAATTTAAATTAAAATAACATAGTAAAATGATAAATAAAAATAAAACAGTTTGGTCAAATAGATTTAAAAATAAAATTTCTAAGTCTTTTCAAAGAATTGGCTCTTCCATAAATGTGGATAAAAGACTTTATAAACAAGATATACTAGCTTCTATTGTTCACGCACAAATGCTTGTTAAGCAAAGAATAATTCCTCAAAAAGATGGAAAAAAAATTATTAATGGACTTAAGAAAATAAAAAGTCAAATAGATAAAAACAAATTCAAATTTGAGGAAAAATTTGAAGATATACATCTTAATATTGAAAAAAAATTATTTGAAATAATTGGACCTTCAGCCGGCTATTTGCATACAGCTAGATCAAGAAATGATCAAGTGGTTACGGATTTTAAACTTTGGGTGAAAGACTCAACAAACGATATTTTAAAAGATATAAAAGATCTGATGAGAGCTATTTTAAATAAAGCTGAAAAAAATACTGGCACTGTTATGCCTGGATTGACTCATTTAAAAAATGCTCAACCAATTTCTTTTGCTCATTATCTTTTAGCATATTATGAGATGCTGAAAAGAGATAAAAAAAGGTTCAAAAATAATTTAGAAATTTTAGATGAATCTCCACTTGGTTCTGCAGCTTTATCCGGAACTTCATTTAATATCGATAGAAATTTTACTTCAAAAAAACTTAAGTTCAAGAAGCCAACTGATAATTCTATTGACTCAGTTTCTGATAGAGATTTTGCTATAGACTTTTTATACGCTGCAGCTGTCTGCGCAATGCATTTATCTAGACTTGCAGAAGACTTTATTATTTTCAATTCAGATGCCTATAAATTAATTAATTTCAATGATAGCATGTTAACTGGATCATCAATAATGCCGCAAAAGAAAAATCCTGACCCAGCCGAATTAATGAGAGGAAGAGTTGGAATAAATTATGGAAAATTAAATTCTATCTTAACAATAATGAAAGGTTTGCCAATGTCATATTTTAAGGATATGCAGGATGATAAAGCATTAGTATTCGATAGTTATGACATTTTAAAAGATACTTTGATTATGGGAATTGAGCTTGTTAAAAGTGTAAATCCATCTAAGGTCAAAATGCTTCAGATGGCTAATAAAGGATTTACAACTGCAACTGATTTTGCAGATTATTTAGTGAAAGAGAAAAAATTGACTTTTAGACAGTCCTATGAAATTTCTTCAAAATTGGTTAGTTTAGCTGAAAAAAAGAAAAAGCCACTTGATGAATTTTCATTAGACGATTTGAAAAAAGTTTATACCGATTTGGATAAGCATGTTCTTAGAATTTTTGATATTAAAAACTCAATGAATTCAAAAAAATCTTATGGTGGGACCTCTGAAAATAATATTAAAAGAATGATAAAAAAATATAAAAAGGAAATTAAATGAAAATTGTGTTTTTTTTAGTTTTTAGTTTTTTATTGATTCAAGGTTGCGGAAAAAAATCAGAACCGCAATTTCAAGGAAAGATTAACCAAACCAAAATATTTACTTTATAATTTATGCCACACTTAGGATATTCGGGGAAAAAATTATTTGTAGAGTCGACACCGATATTAAATATTACTAAAAGAAATAAAACACCTTTTTATCTTTATTCTTCAAATCAAATAAAGAAAAATTATACAGATTTTTACAAAACCTTTAAAAAAGTAAACCCGCTCATATGTTTTGCTGCGAAAGCGAATGGAAATTTAAACATCTTGAAAACACTTGGAAAGCTTGGTTCTGGGGCCGATGTCGTATCTGGTGGTGAGCTTTTAAAAGCTTTAAAAGCAGGAATCAAAAATAGCAAAATTGTATTTTCTGGTGTTGGAAAAACAGAAGATGAACTAAAAATTGCTATAAATAAGAAGATACTTTTAATAAATATTGAGTCTGAAAGTGAGGCTATCTTAATAAATAAAATTGCCAAAAGGGCAAAAAGGAAAGTTTCTGTTGGATTTAGGCTAAACCCTAATATTGATGCCGGAACACATAAAAAAATTTCTACTGGGAAAGCGGAAAATAAATTTGGTATTTCAATAAGAGACTTTAAAAAAATCTACAAAAATATTAAAAAATTAAAATTTTTAAAAATCGATGCAATAAGTGTACATATCGGAAGTCAGATTCTTTCAGACATTCCATATAAAAAAACTCTAATAGTGCTGTCAAAATTAATTTATGACCTTAGTTTAAATCTTAAATTCGTAGATTTAGGTGGTGGATTTGGAATTTCATACAAGAAAAATGACAAATCAATTAGACTAAAAAATTACGCTAAACTTGTTGAAAATTTTAAAAAGAAAAATAATTGTAAAATTATTTTTGAACCTGGTAGAGCTTTAGTTGGAAACGCTGGAATTTTAGTAAGTAAAATTCAATTTATTAAAAGTAGTCAAAATAAAAAGTTTATTATTTTGGATGCCGGGATGAATGACTTTATGAGACCAGCTTTATACGATGCGATACATGAAATTATTCCAGTAGTTAAAAATAAAAAAAAAGAAAATAGTTTAATTGAATTTGTTGGACCAATATGTGAAACAACTTGTAAATTTAATAAGTATAAAGGATATCAGCATATTAAAGAAAATGATTTTGTTGCTATAACAAATACTGGAGCGTATGGATCTTCGTTGTCTTCAAATTATAATACAAAACCTCTAATAGCTGAAATTTTAGTGAGTAAAAATAAATTTAAAGTAATTAAAAAAAGACAGGATTTATTAAAATTAATAAACTCTTAATGCAATTTATAAAATCTTTAATTTTCAATATTTTTCTCTATTCAGGAATAATAATTATTTTTTTAATAGCAATACCAACTTTATTATTACCAAGAAAATTTGCTTTATATTTCGGCAAGTTTCTTGCAAATTATATCATTCTGATATTAAAAATAATCTTAAATACAAAAGTTATTTTTCATGGGCTTGATAACTTGAAAAAGGTGAATAATTTTTTTTTAGCTTCAGCCCACCAGTCAATGTGTGAGACTTTTATTCTTCAGTCTCCAATAAATTTCCCAGTTTTCATTCTAAAAAAAGAATTACTAAAAATTCCTTTATTTGGCTGGTATTTAAGAAAAATTGGATCAATAGAGATAGTAAGAGAAACTACTACAAAAGATAACTTAAATTTTTTGGATAAAATTAAGGAAACAATTAATATTGATAATAGACCACTTTTGATATTTCCCCAAGGAACTAGAGTGAAATTAGGTGAAAGAGTAGATTTTAAAAAAGGTGTTGGGCGAATTTATAGTTTTTTAAATATGCACTGTATTCCTGTCGCGCTAAATACTGGAAAAGTTTGGCCAAAAAATAGTTTTATGAAATATAAAGGAGATATACATATATCTTTTTTAGAACCTATAGAGCCTGGGAAAGAAAAGACAGTTTTTGTAAAAGAAATACAAGATAAAATTTATAAAGAAATCGAAAAGTTAAATTAATCTTTTTTCCTACCAAAATCTGGCTTTGCAGTATCCTGGCCTGCTTTTATAATTTCTTTTCTTACATCTTTAGTTTTAGAAAATATTTCGATTAATTTACTATCATTTTTTTCCTCAATAGCTTTTTTTAACTCAATTAAATTGTTTGAAAAGTTATCTAATGCTTTAATTATATTCTCTCCATTATCTTTAAAAATATCTTTCCACATAATTGGATCTGATGCAGCAATTCTAGTAAAATCTCTTAATCCTCCTGCACTATATTGAATTATTTCTTTTCTAAATTTGTCTTGATTGTTAATTGCAGTTCTTACTAAATTGTAAGCAATTGCATGAGGTAAATGGCTTGTTAAAGATAAAATATGATCATGTTCTTCAAAAGACATAGTTTTCACCTTACATCCTAATTTTTTCCAAAAAAGATTTATTTTTTCAATATCTTCTTTTTTTGAATTATCTGATGGAGAAATGATACACCATCTGTCTTTAAACAATTCAGGAAAGCCGGCTTGAGGTCCACTTTCTTCAGTACCAGCTATTGGATGTGATGCTATCCATGAAATATCTTTTAAATTTAAATTTTTAATTATCTTATTAATTTCTTTTTTAGCCGAGCCAGTGTCAGTAATAATTGTATCTTTTTTTAACACATCTTTAATTGACAATAATATTTCTTTATAGGCACTTAGCGGGGTAGCTAAAATAATTAAATTAGCATCTTTTGCGGACTCGTTAATATTTTTTACCTCATCTATTAAATTTTCTTTTTTTAAAAAAGTAATTACTTCTTTTGATTTATCGAAAACATTAATTGTTTTCGCAATCTTAAGCTTTTTAATTGATCTTAAAATCGATGAACCTATAAGACCGCATCCAATTATGGTAATTTTATTAAACATTGATAATTCTCCTTAATTTTAAAATAAATTCTTTATTCTCACTCGCGGTACCAATTGTTACTCTTAATGAATTTTTAATTTTGTAAGCATCCATATTTCTTATTAAAATTCCAGACTTTGCAAGAGTTCTGAATACCTTTTTAGAACTTATTTTGGCTTTATCAAAGTTAATTAAAAGAAAGTTTGCATTTCCTTTATTTGTATCAATTTTCATTTTTTTAAAATTTTTAAACAGTATATTTCGCCATTTATTAATATGATTTAATTCTTTTCTGAGCCATCTTGTATCGGATAAAGCTGTTGCTGCAGCAGCTAAACCAGGGCTATTGATTGCAAATGGGGGTCTTATTTTTTCTAAACTTTTAATAATCTCTTTTGAAGAATAGGCCCAACCCACTCTCAATCCAGCTAATCCAAATATTTTAGAAAACGTTCTAGTAATCACCACATTCTTTCTTTGAGAAAAAAGTTTTAATCCAGATTGGTAGTCTCTCTTATTTACATATTCATAGTAAGCGTCATCAATAACAAGTAAGATATTACTTCTCAATTTTTTTCGTAATCTTGTAAGATCTTTTTTATTAATATAAGTCCCAGTAGGATTATTTGGATTAGCTAAAAAAACAATCTTAGTTTTCCTTGTAACTAAAGAAAGAATATTCTCAACAGAAGTATTAAAATTATTTTCCTTTGCAAAAAGAATTTTAGCTCCATTTAATTTACTGTAAATCCTGTAAAGTATAAAACTATTTTTCGAAACAATTACCTCATCATTTGAACTTAAGAAAGCTTTACAAATGAGTTCAAATATTTGATCTGATCCCGATCCTAGAATTATTCGTTTTAGGTCTAGATTAAATTTTTTAGAGATAATTTTTTTAAGAAAAATTCCATTAGAGTCTGGATATCTTTGAATGCTTCGTGCAGTCTTATTAAAAACACGAATGGCTTTAGGACTGGGTCCTAGAGCAGACTCATTTGCTGAAAGTTTAATCCGAGCAGATTTTTTTTTAAATAAACTCAATCCAGCAATATATTTTTCAACATTAATTTTTTTAGCTTTTGGTAATTTCATCTCTACATTTATTTCATATATAAAAAGCAGTACTTTTACTATATTTGAATTTTTGTAACATTAATCCTATATAAAATTGACAAGTTTATGACTATTTAGTACATATATGAAGCGCTGATTTAACCGAATTGCGGGCGCTAGATAAATTTCGCTAAACAGGGTTTTGCCCAGTTTAGCTGGGCTTTTTTTTTATATGAACTATAAAACCGAGAACATAAAACAAATAGTTATAGAAAAACCACTTAAATTAGATTGTGGAAAGACTATTAAAGATTTTCCATTAGCTTATGAAACTTATGGAAAATTAAATGAGAATAAGGATAACGCAATACTTGTTTTTCACGCGCTTACTGGAGATCAGTTTGTAAGTAATATCAACCCAGTAACAAAAAAAGAAGGCTGGTGGGTAACTGCTGTTGGACCGGGTAAAGCAATCGATACTGATAAATATTTTGTTATATGTGCAAATGTAATCGGCGGATGTATGGGTTCTTGGGGACCGAAAGAAATAGATAAAAAAACTAACGAACCTTATGGATTAAATTTTCCTGTAATTACAATAAGGGATATGGTAAATGCTCAAGAAACACTTTTGGATTATTTAGGTATCGATAAACTTTTGTGTGCAACAGGTGGTTCAATGGGAGGTATGCAATTGTTAGAATTTTGTACTTCATTTCCAAATAAAACTTTTTCAGCAATTCCAATTGCTTGTAGTACAAGTCATAGTGCTCAAAATATCGCGCTAAATGAATTAGCTAGACAAGCAATTATGGCTGATCCTATGTGGGATAGTGGTAAATATATTAAAAAAAATGTCCAACCAAAAAATGGTTTAGCTGTTGCAAGAATGGTTGGTCATATAAGCTATTTATCGGAAAAGGGTATGCAAGAAAAATTTGGAAGAAAACTCCAAGAAAAAGCAGATTATGAATTTAGTTTTAATGCAGACTTTCAAGTTGA
>MDTG01225311.1_pt1 | contig 10100 bp, 6 predicted proteins | sample 811421 | NCBI WGS metagenome assembly MDTG01 (sample SAMN05326645, study PRJNA326480) | marine metagenome | isolation source: seawater | place: Pacific Ocean: South East | collected 2011 | reverse complement strand
GGAGAATTATTGAATATTGAGAAATTTTTCTGCAGCTTCAACTATGCTGGCTATTAATTCAATCGTTGCTAACGCACTTTTATTCTCTTCGTTACTTTTGGTAATTGGTGTTCCTGTTTTTTACATGACCCAAACCAATCCCGAGGATAATAGAAATCCCAACATTAAAAAGATCGAGATCCTTGCAGGAGTATGGTTTCATTTGGTACTCCTACAAGCTTTAGTTGGCGAATACATCACCCACCAAATGAGTGTGTAAGAAAAATTGTTTAAATAGACTTTAATAAATAGACCAAATTTTAAATGTGATGTTTTAAATTTACTCGCAAGAGGTTAGTGTTAGTTAGTAATAAAAGCCTTTAAGAAATGGCGACGATAGAGGGTACCTTTGAGAATTCATCGTCTTTAAAAATAGCTATTGTTATAGCTAGATTTAATGATCTAATCACTACTAAGCTATTAAGCGGATGTCTAGATTGTCTTTCAAGGCATGGAATAGATGTGTCAGAGTCGAGCAGTCAGTTGGATATAGCCTGGGTTCCAGGTTCATTTGAGCTACCCATAATTTCTCAACAACTTGCTCGCCAGGAAAAATATGAAGTTGTAATTACTTTAGGAGCAGTAATTCGAGGAGATACACCTCATTTTGATGTTGTTGTATCTGAGGCTAGCAAAGGGATTGCAACTGTTTCAAGAGAAACAGGAGTACCAATTATCTTTGGAGTATTGACTACTGATACTATGCAGCAAGCATTAGAAAGAGCAGGTATTAAAAATAATTTGGGTTGGAGCTATGCCTTACAAGCTTTAGAGATGGGTTCGTTGATGAAGGCATTGAGTTAAATAATTTCTAAATTGGTTGGATGATTTGACCACAACACCTCTTTTGAGGCATGCTAATTGAGGTGAACAAATAATATGCGGATGTAGCTCAGTGGTAGAGCATCTCCTTGCCAAGGAGAGGGTCGAGAGTTCGAATCTCTTCATCCGCTTGATAAATTTGATTTACTCTATATATAGGTGGTCTAAACCTTTTATTATCCAGTGGTTATTTTTGGATAATTATGCGTTATTTTATTCAGTAGTATCTTTGTACGAAAACTTATCACAGATATTTCTAGAAGATAAAATTTTTTATATATTTAGCTATTGGAATGAATTTTCGAGAAAGTTCATAATTAGTTTAATAAATGATAAATTGTTATTTATTAAAGATCCAAGTGGGGAAATTGATTAGATGATGAATAAAGAAACAGACAGTATAAAAGATAATTCTAAGCCTTTATCAAATATGAGGATAGCAATAACTTCTATTGATTTGGAGCAGGCCGAACATCGTGGCATAGCATATTTATCAAAGTCTTTAATTCGTTCCTTATCTGATCAAGGAGCTCAGGTATATCTATTAACAGGATTTCATGGAAGACGATTAAATCCCATAATGAAATTCCTAATGAATGATTTTTCGGTTAATGAGGTTGATAGTGCAGATATCTTAGATCAATTAAGTGATACTAAAATTAATGAAAATATAAAATTAAAGAAATTAAAAGATGGTGAAACTTATCTTGATAAGCTTTTTAACAAACTAATTGATTTGAGAAAAAAATCAAATCAAATTTTATCGTTAATTAAACCAATTTTTAAATTTTATATAAAAGGAGCTTTATATTCAGGTAGATTGATTGAGTTGAAAGATATAGAAACAAGTCCATACTGGGGAGAAGAAAGGATAGATTATCTAAAATATGTAAATGGTTTTTTTTCAATACCAAATATTTTTTTACTTACAACATTACGCAGCAGACGAGTCTTAATTAAGACTCCTATTATTGATCTTAGAAAACATAATATTGATTTTCTGGTTACAACTTGTCCTTTAAGTTTAGAGGTTAAATCTAAACAAAAATATTCTTTTAAAATACTACAGCTGATTATGGATTTCATACCTTTATCTTTTTATAAGCACCCGGACCATCCTTATAGTTTCTATAATAGATTAGAAGATGCAATGAAGAGTAGATGTTGCTTTATTTCTAAGAACTCAAGAAACAAAATCTGTAAATTGTTTGATAAATCAATAGATAAATATCAGGATAATATTATTTATCCAATGCCTTCATTAAATTTAGAATCTTTGAATTTTGTAAATAATATTGGCACAGTAAGAGGAATTGATTGCAAATTTATTTTATTTAATTCATCTATTGTACCTAGGAAGAATCTACATTTTCTTATCAAGGCATTTCAAAGCAGTTGTATTTCTGCTAAGGGCTTTAAATTATGCGTAGCAGGGAAAATTCACAATGATAATTATGGTGATAAAATTTATAATATTTGTGATAATGATCCTTCAATAAATCTTTTGGGATATGTAAATGAAATTGAAAAAGCTTGGTTATTTCTAAATGCACATGCATTTGCCTCACCTTCTTGCGTTGAAGGTTTTGGTATTCCTGTTTTAGACGCTTATATTTTGGGAGTTAATGTATTGGCTAGTAATATTCCATCACACAAAGAAATAGCTGATATAAAGATTGATAATGGACATCTAAAGTTATTAGATCTCTCGAATATCGACAGCTGGATCTCCGCTATTGCAGAGATAGGAAAAGCTGAAAATTATGATATATCGAAAACAAAAAGGATATCTAATTTTGAGTCTTCTTTTGAAAAATTAAAAAATTTATTTGATAATAAATTATTAGAATTGATAAATAAATAAAAAAATTATTTATTTATTTTCATCATTAGAGTTTGTTTTTCATGAATTTCAAACCCTAATTGTTCATAAAAATTGCTACTATTAGTGGTCATTAAATAAACTTTTTCTAACGAACTCATTTTCTTATCAGTTAATAATGCTTCGATTATTAACTTACCTAATCCTATACCTTGAACATCCTTTGAAATTACTACGTCCCATAATACGCCTCTATAAACTTGATCTGTTGTTGCTCTTCCGAATCCAACTAAATGTGACTTTTTCCATAATGTAATTATCACATTACTATTTGCCAGCATTCTCCGTATTTGACCTATATTTCTATCTTTGGCCCATAATGCATTTTCATTAAACAGTAGTTGTAGTTTTCTTAAGCCATTCATCGGCATTAATGAGCCCCCCAGCCCAAACAGCCTTAATCCAGGAGCCCCTTCAGCATGCTTTATTAGAGATATGTCTTCCATTTATTAGTTTATTAAAGATGAAATACATAAGATGTAAATATATTAGTAAGTATTTTTTCATTGATCTTTTTGTCTCCTATGATTTTGCTCTTTCAAGACATTGATCATCATAGATATAGTTTTGCTTATCTTTCAATATTGGTATATCCTTGATTAATACTCTTAATTTTGCCTTTACTTAGTAGTTTTGCATTTATCAAGGATTGTTTAACATCCCAAACTATTCTTATTCTCATATGGAACCGTATTTTTATTTAGACTTTGAGAATAAATTTAGAGGTTCTCGTGATCAAGTTAGTGAAATTTTATCAAATTATGACGGTTTAATTGAACATATTCTTGAAATTGATCAAAAACCAACATTGCTTGATATTGGTTGTGGAAGAGGTGAATGGATTCATAAATGTTCTGGTAAAGGATTTAAATCTTGTGGTATTGAACTTAATTCTGAAATGGTAGATATATGTAAAAGTAATGGTTTAAATATTATTCAAGGAGATGCAATTAGCGTTCTTAGGGAGCTTCCTGATAATAGTTTCTCTTTAATTACATGTTTTCATATGGTAGAACATATTAATTTCGATTCAATTAATGAAATTTTACTTGAATCTAAGAGGATTTTGAAAGAGGAAGGAATACTTGTTCTTGAGACTCCAAGTATAGATAATTTATCTATATCAAGTCGTTTATTTTATATTGATCCAACTCATATAAATCCAATCAACTCAGATCTTATATCATTCATGTTGAAGAGAATTGGTTATGACATGGTTAAGGTTTTCTATATTAATGGAGGTCCATTGCAAGATGAAGATAAATATTCAATTACACGAATTTTAAACGGAGTCGCACAAGATCTTACGATAATTGCAACAAGTTCTGGTCTTTCTAGTAGTAAATTAATAAAAAACAATGATTGGCAAAATACTTTAAATATAGGGGTTACAACTATAGAAGCTTGTATAGATTTTGATAATCAATTAAGAGCTCAAAGGCTTGAAAATGAAGAAAGAATTAGAGATTTTAGAGCCAGAATTAATCAGCAAGAGAGAAATCTTTCTATGATATATAGTTCACCCTTTTATAAGGCTACAGTACTTTTTCAAAAATGCTTTGCAAAGTGTATTTTAAGTGTAAAAAAAATTAAATCTATATTTTTGAAATTTATTATTAAGTTTTCCAATCTATCTTTAAGACTTATATATAAGATTTTGAAATTAATTTTATCAAAAAATTATAATATATTATATACTTTTTTTAGACTTATTAACAAGTTGTTAAATGTTTTTGGATATGTATTCACGGATGGAAAATTATTACGTAAAAGTCTCAAAATCAAAGAAGAACTTGAATATATTGAAGTTCATGTAAGGCAATTAGACTCTTACTATAAATCGTCGACTCGTTCTCAAAAAATATATAAAGATCTTAAATGAATATAGCTCTAGACTCCAAAATTCGAGTTGTCATTGATCTTCAAGGCTTCCAAAGAATTGGTAATCGAAAAAGGGGCATTGGTAGATATTCGTTAGAATTAATAAGATCACTCATTAATAATTATCCTCAGAATGAATATGTTTTATTTGCAAACGCATCATTATATAATTTTAGTGACTACTTTAGTGAAGAATTAAATAGTAAAAGATTTAATGTAAGTTATTTTGAATGGTCTCCTGTTGGGGAGATAAATGAAGATTTAATCTCGTGTTATTCTAAAAATTCAATTTCTATTCAAATTAGATCTTATGCATTATCTTTAATACATGCAGACCTGATTTTGCTGACTAGTTTTTTTGATGGTTTTAAGGATAATACTCTGATTGATTTTGACGATAGTTATAATTTGCCACCTATAGTTGCAATTATATATGATTTAATTCCTCTTATTCAATCATCTGATTATCTTGATATTGATGAAGAGTATAAATATTTCTATCTTGGAAAGATTCAGTATCTTAATAAGATTGATGCTCTATTAACAATTTCTGAATCTTCTAAAAAAGAAATATTAAAATATACGGATTTTGATCCTGAAAAAGTTTTTAATATTTCTGCTGCTTGCGATAATCATCTTTTTCAAAAAAATAAAATTTCCTGTAGTGAAAGCCCTTTTAATACAAAAGATTTTGGTGATTTTTTACTTTATGTTGGAGCAATTGATCCAAGAAAAAATTTATATAGACTCCTAAAAGCATATTCTTTATTACCAATACATATTTTAATCAAGCATAAATTATTGTTGACAGGACCATATTCAAAAACTGAGATTGCATTAATTAATTCATGGATTATAGAACTGAATTTAAGTGTAAAAAATGTTATCATTTTGGGTTTTGTCAGTGATCATGACTTGGTTAATCTATATCAGAATTGTTATTTATTTGTCTTCCCCTCAATACATGAAGGATTTGGACTTCCTGTATTGGAAGCTATATCATGTGGCGCTCCAGTCATTGCTTCTAACTCTACGAGTATACCTGAAATTCTTAACTTTAGATCTTCTATGTTCGATCCATATAGTATTGATCAAATAAAGGATTTAATTATTAAAGCATCTACTAATAGAGATTTTTATACTCAACTAAAAGTTAACTCTCAGTCTAGATCAGCTAAATTTTCTTGGGAATTCACTGCTTCTAAAACTATTAAATCTATTAATAAAATAATTCAATATACTTCTTCAAAGGTTAAAAGAGATACACAAAAATACACTCTATATGATTCTAATGAAAAATATTATACTAAACTAATTTCTAATTTAAAAAATAATAAGTTGATCAAATGTAAACGGATAAGTAATCAAAGGTATTTACAAAGAGTTTCATCTGCTATTGACTTATTAAATACTCAAGCTAAAAGACTCTTTTTCGGCAATTCATTTAGTAATAGTAATTCAATTTGGCGTATAGAGGGTCCTTTTGATTCATCTTATAGTTTAGCAATTCTCAATAAGAATTTTGCATTGGCTCTATCTCGATTAGGCCAAGATGTTGTTCTTTATTCTACAGAGGGACCAGGAGATTTTATCCCCAACCCTGCTTTTCTAAACGAAAATCCACTAGTTAAAAAATTGTATGAAAAATCATATACATGTCACTCTCAAAATACTATCACTAGCAGAAATTTATATCCACCTAGGGCCTCTGACCTTAATTCGAATATTAATTTATTTCATGCATATGGATGGGAAGAATCACTTTTCCCCCAGGACTGGGCCAATGATTTTAATAATTATTTAGATGGAATAACTGTAATGTCAAGTCATGTAAAAAAGATTTTAATCGATAGTGGTGTTTATTTACCTATTAAAGTGTGTGGTTTAGGAGTAGACCATATAGATAATGTGACATCAGATTCAAATTATAAATTTAAAAAAAAGTCTTTTTCTTTTTTGCATATATCCTCCTGTTTTCCGCGTAAAGGAATTGATATACTTTTGAAGGCTTATGGTGACTCATTTACTTCATTTGATGATGTTTCTCTTATCATCAAAACCTTTAAAAATCCACATAATGATGTATATAATCTTTTAATGAAATTTCAAGCTGAAAATATTTATTATCCAGATGTATTAATTATCGATAATAATTTAAATGATTTAGAAATACAATCTATATATAAACAGTGCGATGTACTTGTATGCCCAAGTTTTGGTGAGGGATTTAACTTAACTCTTGCAGAGGCGATGAAATTAGGTATCCCTACTATTACTACTGGTTGGGGTGGTCAAATGGATTTTTGCGATGCCTCTAATTCATGGTTAATTGATTATCAACTGGAATATACAGATACACATTTTAAATTATTTGGCTCGGTTTGGGCTCGTCCATCAGTCTCCCACCTTTCTCATATAATGAAGGAGATCTATCAGTTACCTACTTCTAATATATTGTCGAAGGTGCGTTTAGCTAAACAAACTATTGAAGATTATCAATGGAATAAAGTGGCTATTGAAAATGTTGATTTTATATCATTTATTTCCTCATTTAATAAGAATATACGATTAAAAATTGGTTGGATTTCTACATGGGATACAAGATGTGGTATAGCAACTTATTCCGAACATTTATTATCTTGCATGTCTGATGATTATATAATTTTCGCGCAAAAGAGTAATAAAGAGACTAAAGCGAATGTTATTCGATGCTGGAATATTGGCGATGATGAACTTGAGGAATTATTTCAGAAAATTGTAAACAATCATATTACTACAATTGTCGTTCAATTCAATTATGGCTTCTTTGATTTTTTAGCCTTCTCAAAATTTATTATGAGAATAAAAAAACATAAAATAAAGATTATAGTATTTTTACATTCTACAATTGATCCACAATCTAACACTACAAAAAAAATTAAAGATTTATTAGTAGCTTTAACTGTTTGCAATAGAGTCTTTGTTCATTCTCCTTCTGACTTGAATAGATTAAAGAATATAGGATTAGTTGATAACGTTACATTATTTCCTCATGGGATTATAAGTTCTGATAAATATATATTAAATAGAGATCTTCGACAAAAAAGAAATCAAGAAATTCTTTTTTCTTCATATGGTTTTTGTTTGCCTAATAAAGGTTTTAAAGAGCTTATTAAAGCTATATACATATTAAGAAATAACAAGATAAAATGTAAGTTAAAACTCTATACATCTCTTTATGATTCCGAGGTATCATTACATTTTTATAACCAACTATTAGATTTAATTAGTGAGCTAAAGCTACATAAAACAGTTCATGTAAATCCTAATTTTCTTAGTGATGAATTAACTTTAAAAAAGCTTTCAAAAACAGATTTGGTTGTTTTTCCATATCAGTCAACTAATGAATCTGTCAGTGGAGCAGTTAGGCAAGGTTTATCGTCTTCAACCAATGTAGCTGTTACACCTTTACCGATTTTTGATGATGTATCTGATGTTGTTTATAAACTCCCTGGCTCTACTCCTGAATTAATAGCATCTGGTCTTATGGAGTGGGCGAAAACTTGCTATGGCAAACCTATGTCTGTTAATGAACAAAAGTGGAGGCAAAAGCATTCTTTTGACAAATTAGCTAATAGATTGTCCCGAATAATTAAAAGTATTCAATTAAATGATTAATATTTTGACTCTTTTTTCATATGTGCGACAATCATATTTGAAATTACCCCATCAATATTTATTTTTGCTTTCCATTTGAGATCCTTTTCTAGTGGATCAGGATTCCCAAAACTCTGTAAGATATCATTCTTTCTTTTTAAGCAGTTATTTATAATAACGTGATCTTCCCATCTTAAATTAAACTTACTATAAGCAATATTGATAAATTCTTTTAAAGTTGTTAGTTTTCCAGTGCAAATTACTTGATCTTTAATATGGCTAGATCTAGCTATTATTTGCATAGCTTCAACATATTCTTCTGCCCATCCCCAATCTCTTGCAATATTAATATTTCCTAATTCAATAGTATGCGATTTATCTTTTGAGGCTTTAATTGCTCCTGAAATTATTTTTTGAGTAACAAACAATTCTTCCCTTAATTGAGACTCATGGTTAAAGAGTATTCCAGTCATGCAATTTAGTTTGTAAACTTCTCGATATAATTTGACTAATTTAAAGCTAGTTTGTTTTGCAATTGCATATGGGTTTTCTGGTTTTTGATGATGATCAACTCCTGCTTTAGTGCTTGTATTTCCAAAAATCTCACTACTTCCAGCAAAAAATATTCTTCCTTTGTAATTCAATCTTTTGCTTACTTCAAGTATATTAATACTGCCGTTAACTATACTTTCAAAAGTCATTATAGGGTTATAATAAGATTTACTCACAGATGATTGAGCGGCTAAGTTATACATTTCATCAGGTTCGTATTGTTTCATAATATCTTCTATAAATTTAATTTCTTTTATATCTCCCTTTTCTATAAGTACTTCATTTTTGATTTCGAGCTTAGATAAGTTATTTCGTTCGCTCATTCCATTTCTTGCAGTCCCAATAACTTGATAATTTTTCTCCAGTAACGATTTAGAAATCAGAGAACCATCTTGTCCGTAGCAACCAAAAACTAGAGCTGTTTTGTGCTTCAAAATTTTTGTCTAATTCTACCTCTTTTCGCCCTTTCAACGATATTCAATTTTATCGATGAGAGTGGTTTGATTAAAAAATTTCCATATTTTCAGATTAATTTGATCAAAATTAGTAAATCACCCTTTCCAAAATCTTGTTGATTTTGCTTGGGTGTGCACTTTGTATTCTGGAATATTGGGCTGAACTTCATATCTTAATTTGTCTTTGAAAGAATTTTCATTTTGTTGGTTTTGATTAAGTATTTGTGAAAAAATATTATCCCTAGACATTTCTTAAGATCGATTGCTAACAAAAGGGTTTTATTGGTTTCAAAGCTAGGCAAACCCGTGAATTTATGTGCAATAGTTTTTAGCTAGATATTTCTTAATACCATTTGCTATGAATCCTAAAATGTTTGGATTCCCTTGTTTTTAAGTCTTGGAACCCTTGTCTATATAGGTCCTTTCACTTACACTTTGCGGGATTCTGTTTAGCAGGGATATATACTTCCTGTCCCACAACAGATAGCCGCATAAAAAATTGCGGAGATCCCTACTAACAAAACCCTCTTCATAAAATGGCCAACGCCACTAGCACACAACTTCAAGAGCTCTACGTTGCATACTTCGGCCGAGCTGCAGATCCTACCGGTCTTGACTACTGGACTGAGCAAGGTACTACTCAAGCTGCATTTGCTGCACACATGCATGCGCAAGCTGAATTCAAAGACGCGTATGGTTCTAAATCAGTAGAAGCCCAAGTTGATCAGATATACAAAAACCTTTTTGACAGAGAAGCTGATGTAACTGGACTTACTTACTGGACTCAGGAAATCAATCTTGGGAATTTGAAAGTTGCTGAAATCGCAACACAT
>MDTG01160055.1_pt1 | contig 10100 bp, 13 predicted proteins | sample 811421 | NCBI WGS metagenome assembly MDTG01 (sample SAMN05326645, study PRJNA326480) | marine metagenome | isolation source: seawater | place: Pacific Ocean: South East | collected 2011 | reverse complement strand
CACTACGTTGATAGGCTGGATGTGGAAGCACGGCAACGTGTGTAGCTGACCAGTACTAATAGCTCAATTGGCTTGATTTATGCACTGAAAAAAATTTTTTTGAATATAGATAGAATTTTAACTAATCTTTTGTTTTAATAACCTAGCTAAAATGAATTTTCACAACAATTATAACAATAATTTAAAACCTCTTTATAATAATAGAGAAGCAGATTTTGAAATATTTTTTTTAAATTTAAAAAGATATTTAAAATACTTTAAAATATTAGACATTAATAAAAATACTAAAATTTTGGATTTAGGATCAGCAGATAATTCTCTTCAAAAAATAGTAAAAAAAAAATTTGATTATAATATTGACTCTTTTAATGACACAAACATTGATTATGAAATCGACCCATTAAATATCAAAGATCAGTTTTATGATTTAATAATTTTTAAAGCTGTTATTGAACATTTAAGGAATCCCAACAACATTTTAACAAACATTAAACGTTCTTTAAAAGTAAATGGAACTTTAATCATAACGACATCAAATTATGATTATCAAATTAGAGAGTTTTGGAATGACCCCACACATGTACATCCATACAATCCAAAATCATTAAAAAAACTACTTAATATCTTTGAATTAAAAGATGTTAAAGTAAGACCTTTTGTATTTAGAAAACCATCATTTTATTGGAAATTTCCATTCTGGCTCATTTCTAAAATACCTTTTAAAAATCATACTTTTAAAAATCTTCCAATTCCAAAAGTTTTAAGAGGACATTCGACTGTAATGATAGCTAGTGCCAAAAAATAATTGCTAAATGAAAAAAGTAAAACCTATTTGTATCATACCCGCTCGATCAGGCAGCAAAAGGATTAAAAACAAAAATATAATAAGAATTTCAAACAAGCCATTAATTGTACATGCAATTAATTTAGCTATTTCATCTAAGATGTTTAGCAAAATAGTAGTTACTACAGACGATAAGAAAATTGCAAAGTTATCAAAAAAAAATGGAGCGCATGTACCATTTTTGAGAAGCAGAAAGCTTGCTTTGCCCTCCACTACAATTAAAAGTACAATGGAAGATTGTGTAAAAAAAATCAAATCACAAAAAATAGAATATCATTGTTGCCTTTACCCATCTTCAATACTAATAAATAAAAATGATTTAAAAAAAGCATTTACGAAAATAAAAAAGTTTAAAGCTGATATGATAGTTGCTGTTACTGAAAATGAAAATTTTTATCGATCATTAATTGAAAATAAATCAAAAAAAAATATTGAATTTAAATGGAAAAAATTTCAAAAATCGATGTCTCAAAAGTTACCAGTTTCCTTTCAGGACTCAGGTACTTTTTTTATATTTAAAACAGAAAAATACATAATATCTAAATCAATAATTCCTAAAAATACCATTCCTTACATTGTAGACAAATACAAAGGTATAGACCTTAATACTGAGAATGATTTAAAAATTTTAAAATTAGCCTATAAGTTATTTAATTAACCAAACAATTCTTATAAATTGGTGATAAGGCTTTGATATTTTTTTTTGCTTTTTTTCCAATTACATTAAAAAAATATTGGGCTCCAATTCCAACACTAGGCCTAAAAGTCGAAATATTTTTTTCCGTTAATTTTTCACCTTTTTGAATATTTTTGATTGAGAAAATCGACCTTCTAAACTTTTTAGATTTTAATTCTGCTTTTTGAATATCAAAACTTTTTTTTCCAAGAGCTGAATAAATTTTTTTTGAATAGTTAGAAAGTGTTTTCAATTGTTCAGGGTTTATTGAGAATTTTGCATCAGGCGACTTAAATTTTTTAGACAATATAAAGTGTTTTTCTATTATCGAAACTTCGAACGGCATTGCGGCTAGAGAAGTTACTATGTCATCAGTATGGTCGGATAATCCTATTTTTATTCCTTTAAATCTTTCCTTTAAAGCCAATATCCTCTTTAAATTTGCCTGATTTTCTGGAGTTGGATAACCCGAAACGCAATGTAATAAAATTATTTTTTTGTGGAACTTTCTTATGTAATTTATGCACTCATTGATTTCTTTAAAGCTAGCCATGCCTGTAGAAACAATTACTGGTTTTTTTGTTTTTGCTATAACATGAATAAGCTTAAAGTCCGTTATCTCAAAAGACGATATTTTATATAATTCTACATTAAATTTCTCTAAGAAACTAACAGCTCGCAGACTAAAAGGGGAACTAAACAATTTTATTTTTAATTTTTTTGCTAGTTTAAAAGCATCTTTATGCCATTCAAATGGTGTTTGCGCTTTTGTGTAAAGTTGCCATAATTTATTTTTTCCTTTAATTTTTTTTATCGTTATATCTATAGGTTCATAAGTCTGAATTTTAATTAAATCTGCTCCATTCTTAGCAGCTGATTTTATAGTTTTAAGAAAAATATTTTTAGAACCACAATGATTTGCAGAAATTTCTGCGACTATTAAAGGTTTAAAATTTTTTTTTGAAAAAAGATATTTTTTTAAATTAACTTTCATTTTTTTTTGCGAATATTTTATTTACTGTTAAAGAATTCATCTTTATGTTGAAATTATGTTTTAAATTTTTTTCTATTTTTTTTAATTTATGAAAAAAATCGCCTTTATTTAAAGAATTTTTTAATTTGAACATTTCAGTAAGTTTTAACATACATTTTTTTTTTGAGAAATTTTTATAATTATACATTTGATTTTTAGCAACGGGAATGGCCATTGTGGGTATAAAGTAAAAAGATTTTTCATAAAGTGAAATACCACAAGCACCTATTGAAAATAAAGTTTTTTGGTAAATTGAATGTATATTTTTGATATATTTTAAAATTTGAATATTTTTTTTTAATATGTCAGCTTGTAAATATTTTTTAGAAAAAAATTTATTAATTATGATAATTTTATATTGAGATTGCAAATCGAGACATTTTATAAAATAAAGGCTTTTATTTATCAGTTTATTATTATTTATCGATCCAAAGTCAATGAGAATGATATTTCTTTTTTTGAACTGAAATTTTTTACTTATCGGAAAATATTTATGGCCAACATATATTCTTTGATTTTTATGATTAACATGAAACTTTCTTTTTCTATCAAATGTATGGTCAATTATACAAGAAAAGTTCAGTTTACTCTTAAAATCTAAAACAACATATAGTTTTTTTTTAAATAAATTTAAAAATTTTTTTTGAATATTTAGATCATAAGTGTCTAAAAAAAAAATATTTGTTAACTCGATATTTATTTTTTTAATAACAGAACTAATATTTTTGTAAAAAAAATAATTTATTTTTGGTCTTAAATATTTTTTTGGAAAATTTTCTTGAATTAAGAATACGGTTTTTTTTTTATCTAGGAATTCTGAATATTTATAACACCTATTAAGATGTCCTAAACCAGCTTTATTTTTAGTATCTGGAAAAAATATAAAAGTTTTCACTTGTTGCATTCTAGTATAAAAAAGGATTCATGAATATATTTTTTTTTGGCGGGACAAGCTTGGCAGCTCAAGATCTAGTAGCGTCTCTAAAAAAAGATTATAAAGTTTATGTATTTTCAAGAAAGAAAAAACTTAAAAAAAATTTTTATTATTTTGACCTGAATAAAAAAAATAATCTGAATTTTCAAAATTTAAAAAAAGATGATAACTATTTATTTTTTTTTTCAAGCTTTGTTCCTTTAAAAGAAAAAAAATCTACTTGGGACAAATGTAGCAAAACAAATATATTTGGCCTTATTGAACTTTTAAAAAAAAATAAAATAGATTTAAAAAAGATAATACTAGCATCATCATGCTCTGTTTACGGAACCCAAGAAGGGCCATTAACAGAAAAAAATTTTTTAAAACCTCAAAGTTATTACGCTATTTCAAAATTAGCACAAGAAAATATATTAAGAATTTTTTGTGAAAAAAATAAAATCAAATTCTTATGTTTTAGATTAGGTTATGTTTATGGAAAGAATATGAATAAGGAAAGAATAGTAAAAAAAATAGTAATTAATTATAAAAAAAAAAAAAGATTTAAAATTTACAATAAAAATCTAAATTTAAATCTTATTCACACACAAGATATAAAAAGATTTATTTTAAAATCCTTCATGAAATACGAAGGAATTTTTAATCTTACAAATAGACATGAAACTCGACTTCTAGATTTTTACAATATGGTTATGAATAAAAAAAATAAACAAAAAATAAAAAAAAATAAATTTATTTCAAATAAATTAACAAAATTGCTTCCATCGATAAAATTTTGTTCATTATCCAGTGGTATAAACGAATTAAAAAATGATAAATAAAAATAGAAAAATACTTATTTTAGGTGGATCAGGGTTTATAGGAACAAAATTAATAGAAAAAATTAATAGAAAAAAACAACTTATAATATTAGATAAAAAAAAAATTAATAATAAATTTAAAAAAAATAAAATTTTTATTAAAGGAAGCATTTTTTCAAAGAGAGTATTGCAAAAAATAAAAAATATTGAGATAGTAATTTTCCTTATTGGAAAAAAAGGAGGTCCAGATAGCACTGATATTTGTAAGTCAGCTGAATATTTAAATTCTAACACTAGCAGCTTAGAATATTTTTTAAAAAATTTTGAAAATAAACACCTAAAAAAGATTATTTTTTTATCATCTGAACATGTTTATGGTGAAAGTAAGTCGGCAATTAACAATGTTTGCACTAACGAAACTTTTCCAAAAAACTATTACGGTCTATCCAAATTACTCGCCGAAAAAATATTGTATAATTTTTACAAAGAAAGGAAAATTAATGTTGTTATTTTGAGGTTTCCTAGAGTTATCGCATTTGATGAAAAAAATATTTTAAGCGTTATGATACATAATGCAATTTACAAAAAAAAATTACCATAAAAAAAAATAATACAAAATTTAACTTTATCCATGAAGACGATTTAATACATGCGATGATAAATTCTTTAAATAAAAAAATAAAAGGATTTCAAATTTTAAATATATTTAATAATTCGAGTCCAAAAAAACTTTTATTTCTTGCTAAAAAGATAAAAAAAAGTATTAGAAATTCTGATAAAATAAAGATTAATCAGATTAATAATTCATCATATGATCATAATCCTACTGAAATTAAAGCATCTAATAAATTATCAAAAAAATTACTTAATTGGAGACCAAAGTTCTCATTAGACAAGATCATTAAAAAACAAATAAAATATTATGAAGATAAGAAATATAATTAGAGAAATTATCTTTCAAAATCTTACGAGATGTAATGAAGATGAAGTAAATAAAATTTTAGAAATAAGGAATGAAAAAAAGGTTAGAATGAATATGTTTACTAAACATATTATTACAAAAAATGAGCATAATATATGGTTTGAAAAATTAAAAGTTTCAAAAAAAGAACTTTTTTTTTGTATTAAATATAAAAATGAAATAATTGGTGGACTGGGATTAAAAGATATTATCAACTTTGACTGTGCCTACTGGTCATTTTATTTATCAGAAAACAAAAATTTTATCGGATTAGGTGCCTCAGTTGAATTTAAAGCTTTAGATTGGTTTTTTAACGAATTTAATTTTAATAAACTTTATTGCTTTGTATTAAGAAAAAATACAGCGGTAATCAAACTTCATAGAAAATTTGGTTTTATTGATGAAACATGTATAAAAGTAATCAAAGAAAAAGTTAAAAATGAGGATTTTGTTCATCTCGAATTAAATAAAGATAAATGGAAAAAAGTAAAAGAAAAATTTGAGAGATTTAATAAATAATGAGCGAATTGCTTATACAAGATTATCCGAAGATATTTAAAATTTTAGCTTCCAGCAAGTGTGAAAAAATTTTTATCATAACAGGAAAAAACTCATTTTATAAATCGGGAGCAAATAAATATTTTGAATTTTTACAAAAAAATAAAAAAAAATTAACTAAAATATATTTTAAAAAAAAAAAAATTCCTGAAATCTCAGAATTAAAGAATATTAAAAAATTGTTAGAAAACTTCAAACCTGATTTGGTTTTGGCAATTGGAGGTGGAGCAGTAATTGATTACGCCAAGATAGTTTGCTGCGACTATTCTTCTGAAAATTTAAGTTATAATATTATAAATCAATCAATAAAATTAGAAAAAAAATATAAATTAATAACAATCCCAACTACTGCTGGTTCAGGCGCAGAGGTAACATCAAATGCAGTAATTTATATAGATAAGATTAAATATTCTTTTGAAAGCGTAAACTTGGTCCCAGATAACTTTTTTTTAATGCCAGAACTAATTTTAAAATTAAACAAGAAGATTAAAGGTTCAAGTGGTTTTGATGCAATATCTCAAGCAATAGAGTCTCTTATTTCGACTAGGTCTACAGACGAAAGTATACAATTCTCAAAAAAATCTCTAAATTTATCAACAAAATATTTTTTAAAATATTATGAGAATCCTAATATTAAAAATAGCCTCTCAATGGCCGAGGCAGCTTGTTATTCTGGCAAAGCTATTAATATTACAAAAACCACTGCACCTCATGCCGTTTCGTACCCTCTAACAGCTCATTTTAATTTAAGTCACGGTCATGCTGTTTCCATTACGCTAAACGATTTTTTAAAATTTAATTATGCAAAAGCACAATTTAGTCAATCAGTTTTTGATTTAAAAAAGAGATATAATTTGATTTTTTCACTTACAAAGACCAATAACATTCATGAGTTAGACAAATATTTAAATTACATAAAAAGTAAAGTAAAATTAGAACAAAATTTTTCAAAATTAGGAATCAACATTAATAAAAAACTAGATCTTATCTTAAAGGGAGTGAATGTTTTAAGATTAAAAAATAATCCAATTAAATTAGATAAAAAAGATCTAGCGGAAGTTTTTCTAAATAAAAAATGATAAAAAAGTTCTATTTATTTTTTTTAAGTATTAAGAACATTTTTACCTTTTTTTTTATAGATAAAGAATTTAAAAAAATTGTTTTTTACTCCGAAAATCAAACTTATAAGTACTACTTTTATCCTTTAATTAAATTATTGATAAAAAAAAAACAAAAATTCATATATTTAAAATCAGATTTTAATGAAAAACTTAATTATGATAATAGCAAAGATCTTTATATTGGCGATGGTTTTGCTTTTTTAATTATTACAAACTTTTTAAATTGTAAGAACACTATCATGACATTAACTGACCTTAATAATAATAGGTTTAGAAAATCACCCTTCTGTAAAAATTATATCTATATTTTTCACTCATTGGTGAGCACACACAAATATTATACTGAGCAAGCTTTTGATAATTATGATAAAATTTTTTGCTGCGGGAATTATCAAATTAATGAGATTTTAAAAAATGAAGAAGTTCATAATCTAAAGAAGAAAATTTTAGTAAATACTGGCTATCTTTTTTTAGATTATTTAGATGAAAAAATAAAAAAAAGAAACTTAGAATCTTCGACCAAAAAAATACTTTTTGCAACTACCTGGAATAAAAATATGAAAGGATTAACTAATACAGATCTTTCCAGCATATTTGAGAGTCTTTTACAAAAATATCAAATAATATTTAGACCCCATCCTGAGGATGTTAAAAGAAATAAAATTGTTATAAATAAAATTGCAGATAAGTATAAAAATAATCAGAATTTTGTTTTAGATGTTAATTCTGATAATTTCAAAAGTTTAGAGGAATCTTGTCTTATGATTACTGATGCAGGTGGTATATTTTTAGAATATTTATTTGCATTTAAAAAACCAGTTATATTTTTAGCGGGATACGAAAAAATACATAATCATAATTTTAATAAAGTGTTTAATCAAACATTTGAAGAAAGTATAAGAGCAAAATTATGCTTAACCATTAATAAAGATGACCTTAAAGAAATTGATAATCATATAAACACATGTCTATCAATAAAATTCTTAGATGACATGAAAAAAAAATTGAAAGAAAACGAGAATTTGATTTCAAACAGAGGAAAAGTAGCTGAAATTATTTACAAAAATTTGGATATCTAATTCTTTAAAATAATATTTTTAATTTGATCATGATTTTCAATATTTTTATTAAGATAATTTACAATAATTTTATGTATTATTAGATTATTTATCTTACGTTTAATTTGAATTTTATTTTCATCATTAGATAATTTTATTATTAATGGTACTGGCATGGGTTTTTTAGAAAGCATTCTAAGATGGTGGTCAGAGGTAATGATTAAAAGATTTTGTTGATTTTTTGGACTTTCATCTAAGTGTCTTATTAATTTTTCCAAAATATTATCTGTAATAGATAAATTTCTTTTATAGTTTATCAAAATTTTTTCAGGTGTTTCTAGAACTTCGCTATCAGATAAGTGAGGAGAATGTAGATGTATCAATACAAATGATTTATCAAATCTTTTTACATATTTTTCAAACTTTTGTAATTGAAAATTTAAACGAAACTTCTCAGTATAAGAGAAATTAATTCTTTTTTTAAAATTTAATTTTTGAAAAAATTCATTTATCATTATTTTTGTCGCAAACATTATTTTTACCTTAAAAATTGCATCCATATCGTCTTCACAATTAATTTCTTTAAAGATTAAACAATAGGAAATATATTTACCTAGAATAGCAGAGCCATTCGTACCGTTAGGTATTTTTTTAAAAATTGAATTGTTATAATTTAATTGAATTATTTTATTATCTTCATCATGTAAGTAAATATCTCGCTTTCTTTTTGTTGCGATTATTTTATTATTATCATCTTTATTCATTAATACTCTTGGAACCATAGTTAAAGTTGAATTTCCAATAGAAAAAGTATCATCACTAAAGATTGATTTTGATCTTAAGCTTTGTAAATTTGGCATATTATTCAAATTGTCTAAAGAAACTGAATTATCAAACTCATCTAAAATCAAAAGTATAACTCTTTTATCTGGAATATTTTTACTTATATAATGAAAAGATTTTATTTCATTCTTATTTGCTAAATAAATAGTTGGTTTGTTAAAAATTGCATAATAGAAAATTAATGTAAATAAAAGAATACTATATAATTTAAAAAAATTAAAAAGTGATTTATTTCTAGAAATTAAGAATTTTGAAAAAAAAAAGAAAACAAGAATAATTGAAAAACAAACTAATATTTTATCAAGTTTAGAAATGAAATCTATATTAATTTTTTTAAGAAAATAATTTACAGAGGGATTATCTCCACTGTAAACAAAAGCTTTAAAGCAGATTAATGAAAAGAAAATTGAAAAAAACTCTAAAACTATATTGATTTTTTTTTTAAATATTTTTTCTAAAGCTACAAAAAATATAAAAAAAAAAACTGACACAAAGGATACTAAAAAAAAATAAGAAATTATCATTGAAGTAAAATCTTTGTATAGCATCTCAAAAGATGACATTTTATAAAAATAACTGGTGCTAAAAATATTAGAATAAAGAAGTGAATTAATTATATTATTCTTCATCTTTTTTTTTCTTCTTTGAAAAAAATCTCTTAATTTTTTCCCATAAAATAATTGGGTTTTTTAAATAAAAAATTACAGCAGCCAAAAAAGCTATCAAAGATTGAATAATCACAGCTCCTGTCCCGGGGTCAATATACGCATGTGCTGAGATCGGGTTTAAAATTAATAAAATTACCCAAAAAATAAAAGGTTTCATTATAGGATCTTTATACAAATAATTAATCAAGGCAACAAAAAAAGCTTGATTGTTCAATATTTGAACGTTATAAATGTTCAAATTTTGAACATATGAGCAAAGAACAAGAAGATCATTTTGAGCTACTAAGGAGGATAAAAAAAACTCCAGATTTATCTCAAAGAGAATTAGCCGAAAAGCTAGGATTTAGCTTAGGTAAATTAAACTATTGTTTAAAATCACTTCAAAAAAAAGGATTGGTAAAGTTACAAAACTTTCAAAAAAAAACTAATAAAATTAATTATTTAAGATACGTAATAACTCCTAAAGGTATATCAGAGCGAACAAAATTGACTATAAATTTTATGAAAAAAAAAATGAAAGAATACGATGAATTAAAAAAAGAACTAAAAAGAGATTAATGAAATGTGGACAATATTAAAATTTGATAAAAAACGGTTTGAATTT